>OJBX01000007.1_pt1 | contig 256298 bp, 236 predicted proteins | sample 1590751 | NCBI WGS metagenome assembly OJBX01 (sample SAMN05416780, study PRJEB24817) | seawater metagenome | isolation source: Sea water | place: Canada:Atlantic | collected 2013-07
CGAGATTTCTGCCTGTCTCGTGGGCTCGGAGATGTGTATAAGAGACAGGTGCATTCGCTGGCGGCCACCGAGAAACGCGGCCTGTTCAAGAGCTGGACAGTGTTGCTCGCCATTTTTGCCTTCTCACTGAGCCTGTTGGGGACCTTCCTGGTGCGTTCGGGTGTGTTGACCTCGGTGCACGCCTTCGCCACGGATCCCGCACGTGGCATGTTCATTCTGGTTTTTCTGGGCATCGTCACCGGCGGTTCGCTGGTGCTCTACGCTCTGCGCGCCCCGGCCGTGGCGAGCCGGGTGAGTTTCGCCTGGATTTCCCGTGAATCCCTGCTGCTGGTAAACAACGTGGTGTTTCTGGTGGCCACGCTGACCGTCCTCTTCGGCACGCTGTTTCCGCTGCTCATGGACGCCCTCGGGCAGGGTAAGTACTCCGTCGGCCCGCCGTACTTCAATGCCGTATTCATTCCCTTGATGGCCCTGCTGGTACCCTTCATGACGGTTGGGCCATTATCGCGCTGGAAGCGTGACAGTACCCGTCGCTGGAAGGCGGAGCTGCTGGTGCCCGCGCTGGTCACCCTGGGTTGCGCGCTCACGCTGCCGCTGCTGCATGCGGGTGATTACAACGTCTGGGTGGCTCTGGCGGTGCTGTTTGCCGGCTGGCTGGTGGTGGGCCTGCTCCGCGATATCGCCAACCGGGTGCGCCACAGTGCCTCCCTCGCGGTAGGTCTGGCCCGTCTTACGCCCAGTTACTGGGGCATGGTGGTGGCGCACATTGGCTTCGCCGCCACGATTATCGGTGTCGTGCTCACCAGCCAGTACAACATCGAACACGACCTCAAGATGAGTCCGGGCGATAGCGATACCCTGGCCGGTTACGAATTCCGCTTTATCGATGTGCGCACGGTACAGGGACCCAATTTCGTCGCTGATGAGGCGCGCTTTGTGGTGTATCGGGATGGCCGCGAGGTGGTTCGCCTGGCCCCGCAGAAACGTCGTTATCTGGCCAGTGGCAGTGTCATGACGGAGGCCTCGATCGACGCCGGTATATTCCGTGACCTGTTTGTCGCCATGGGCGAACCGGTGGGTACGGCGGGCGCGTGGGCGATCCGCCTGCACTACAAGCCTTTTGTGCGCTGGATGTGGGCCGGGGCCCTGTTGATGGCCGTGGGCGGCTTCCTGACGGTTGCCGACAAGCGCTATCGTCGCCAGCGCAGCGCGGCGCGAGACAGTCTGCGGCAAGGGGGTGTGCGTGGCGCCCAGGCTTAAGCTGTTCCTGCCCCTGTTGATTTTTGTTGTGCTTGCAGGCTTCCTGTACCGCGGGCTGTCGCTGGATCCGATGGCGCTACCCTCCGCGCTTATCGACAAGCCCCTGCCCGCGTTTACCCTCACCGCTCTGGCGGACGGTCGCGAGCTCTCCCGCGAGGACGTGATTGGTGAGCCCGCGCTGTTCAACGTCTGGGCGACCTGGTGTATTTCCTGTCGCGCCGAGCACCCCTATCTACAGCGGTTGGCCGACAGCGGCGTGCCGATATACGGTATCAACTACAAGGACGAGGACGAGGCCGCACGCCGCTGGCTGCGTGAGCTGGGCGACCCCTACCGAGCCAATATTGTCGATCGCGAGGGCACGCTGGGGGTGGATCTTGGCGTCTATGGCGCACCCGAGACCTATCTGGTCGATGCCGCCGGTGTGATTCGCTACCGCCATGTTGGCGTGGTAGATGACCGGGTCTGGCGCGACACCCTCGAGCCGATCTGGCGCGAAGTGCTGGCCATGGGGCAGCAGCCGTGAAGGTGAGATTGCTGTCACTGTGCGCCCTGTTGCTACTGACTGTACACTCAGGCGCGGTCATTGAGACCTACGAGTTCAGCACCCCGGCGCTGGAGGCGCGCTATCAGCTGCTCAGTGAGGAGTTGCGTTGTCCCAAGTGCCAGAACCAGAATATTGCCGACTCCAATGCGCCGATCTCCCAGGACCTGCGTCGCCTGCTGCACCAGCAACTGGAGGCCGGCGCCAGCGATGAAGAAATCCTTGAGTTCATGGTCGCGCGCTATGGCGAATTCGTGCGTTACCGGCCCGCTTTCAATGCCGCTACCGCGGTGCTGTGGCTGGCACCGCTGATCCTGCTGCTCGCGGGGGTGGCTGGCCTGCTGTTGATTCTGCGCGGTCGGCGCGACGGCGCGGCCTCACTGACCGAGGATGATCAGGCACAGCTCGCCGCCTTGCTGCAGACACCGGAGAAAGACGCTTGACAACATTCCTGTTCGCCTGCGCCGGCCTGGTCGTGCTCAGTGGCCTGTTTCTGCTGTTCCCGGGTTGGGCGGCGAAGCGACCGATCGACGATGGTGCACAGGCCAATCTCGACTGGTACCGGCTGCGCCGCGCCGAACTGGCAGAGGCCGGTGAGACCGACCTGGAAACCGACACGCAACTGCGGTTGCTGGAAGACCAGCAGGGACAGGAGGGAGCGGCGCCAGCGCAGCCTGCGCGCCATGCCTTTCCACTGTGGGCGCTGCTGCCGCTGGTCGGGTTGATGTCGGCGTGGCTCTACCATGAACTGGGGGCCGTCACCGATGTCCAGATTGCCCGCCAACTCGGCGCCCTGGGTGAGGCGCCCAGCGAGGCGCAGCTGCTGCAGCTGATGGACGCGATCGAAGCGCGCGCCGTACAGCGTCCGGACAATCTGCACTACCTTGCGCTGCTGGGGCGTTACCAGATGGGGCAGGGGGAGTTCGCGCTTGCCGCGGAAACCTACGACAGGATGGTGCAGGCGGCACCGGAGGACCCGCAGGGACTCGCCTACGCCGCCCAGGCGCGTTATCTGGCGGATGGTCGTACCCTGAATGCCACTGCACAGGCCCGTGCCGAGCAGGCTCTGGCCATCGACCCGCAGCAGCGGACTGCGCTGGGTTTGCTGGGTATGGCGGCGTTTGAGCGAGGGCAGTTCCGCGCCGCCATTCAGTACTGGGAGCGTCTCATCGTGATGGAAGCACCCGGCAGTGAGGGGCAGCAGCTGATCGCTGGCGTGATCGCCGAGGCGCGCCAGCGTCTGGGGGAGGAACCGGTCGAGTCGCTCACTGACATCACTCCCGGTGTCACGGTGCGGGTCACCTTGCCTGAAGGCGCTGAACTGGCCGACTCTGACACGGTATTCGTGCTCGCCCGTGCCGCCGCCAGCGAAAGCCGGATGCCGATCGCAGTACAGCGGCTGGCGGCCAGTCAGCTCCCGGCGACCCTGCGCCTGGACGACAGCAGTTCCATGGCGGGCCAGAAGCTGTCGGAGGCGGGCGAGATTCTGGTGCTGGTGCAGGTGTCGCCCGCGGGCACCCCCGGCGAAGAAAATGCCACCTGGCTGGGCCGCCTTGGCCCCTTGCAGCCTTCTTTGTCAGATGAGCCCCGGCTGATCACACTCGCACCCCGGCAGGGGTGATGTCACATTCGCCCCCCTCAGGCATAGTGTTGCCAGAGGAAGTTGGGTACACTACATCTAGTATCAGCGGGGTGGCACACAAGCCGGATTTTTGGGTTTAAATGCTATATAAAACAGAAAGTTACAAAACAAAATTAAAGTGATATGCGACTAAAATCCATCAAGCTGGCCGGCTTCAAGTCGTTTGTCGATCCCACCACTGTTAACTTCCCCAGTAACATGTGTGCCGTGGTAGGCCCCAATGGGTGCGGCAAATCCAACGTCATTGATGCCGTACGCTGGGTGATGGGGGAGAGTTCCGCGAAGAATCTGCGCGGAGAATCGATGACCGATGTCATTTTCAATGGCTCGATCAACCGCCAACCGGTGGGACAGGCCTCCATCGAGCTGGTGTTCGACAACAGCGATGGCGGTGTCGGCGGTGAGTATGCCAGTTACGCTGAAATCTCCATCAAGCGTCTGGTCACTCGGGAGGCGCAGTCTGAATATTTCCTGAATGGCGCACGCTGTCGACGCCGGGACATTACCGACATCTTCCTGGGTACCGGGCTCGGCCCGCGCAGCTATGCGATCATCGAGCAGGGCATGATCTCGCGCCTCATCGAATCGCGTCCCGAAGACCTGCGCGTGTTTATCGAGGAGGCGGCGGGTATCTCCAAGTACAAGGAGCGGCGCAAGGAAACCGAGAACCGCATGCGTCGCACCATGGAAAACCTGGAGCGTCTCACCGACCTGCGCGACGAGTTGCAGCGCCAGTTGCAGCATCTGCAGCGGCAGGCCCAGGCGGCTGAGAAATACAGCGAACTCAAGGCGGAAGAGCGTACCCTGAGGGCCCAGCTTTACGCGCTGCAGTGGCAGCAGCTGGATGGCCAGGCGCGTCAGTGTGGCCAGGCGATCGGTGAACTGGAGGTGCGGCTGGAGGCGGTGAACGCCGAGCACCAGCAGGTGGATACCGGCATCGAGCAGCATCGCCAGGATTACACCGAGCGCACAGACAGCTTCAATGCGGTGCAGGCGACCTACTACGCGCTGGGTGCCGAGGTGGCGCGGCTGGAGCAGGCCATCAAGTTCCAGAAAGAGCGCGCGCAGCAACTGCATGCCGATCTTCGTCAGGCGCTGAGCAGTCTCGACGAGGCGCAGGCACATCTGCAGCAGGATCAGGACAAGCTGAGAGCCTGGGAGCAGGAGCTGGAGACGCTGGAGCCGGAGCTGGAGCTGCTGCAGGCGGCGGAGGAAGAGTCCGCCAATGCGCTGCAGGAAGCCGAAGAGGCCATGCTGCACTGGCAGCAACAGTGGGATGAATTCAATCACCAGGCAGCGGCGCCACGACAGCAGGCGGAGGTGCAGCAGTCGCGTATCCAGCACCTGGAACAGGCTCAGCAGCGTTTGCAGCGACGGGTACAGCAGCTGGAGGAAGAGCGTGCTGGTCTGGTGGTCGGTGACGATGACGCCGATCTGGAGGCGGTGGCCGAAGACATCGCCCTGCTGGAGGAGCAGATGGCTGCCGCCGAGCTGCGCAGCGATGAGCGGGTCGAGGCGCTGGCGGCGGCGCGCGAGGAAGAGACTCACCTGTCCGCGCAGCTGAACGAGAGTCGCTCACGCCTGCAGCAGCTGCGCGGCCGGCAGGCCTCGCTGGAGGCATTGCAGCAGGCGGCGACGGAAGATCGAGACCAGGGTGTCAGCCAGTGGCTGGCGGCGCAGGGGCTGCAGGCGCAGCCTCGACTGTTGGAACAGCTGCAGGTTGAGGACGGCTGGCAACAGGCGGTTGAAACAGCGCTGGGTGATTATCTGCAGGCGGTCTGCGTAGAGCAATTGGGAGACCTGGCCGATTCCCTGCAGGCGCTGGAGCAGGGACAGGTCAGCCTGGTCCAGCGCGGCGTCGCAGAGGCTCCGTCGAGCTCCGACTATCTTGCATCTCGCGTGCAGGGGCCTGCGGCGGTCGCAAGCCTGCTGGCGGGTGTCCGTGTGGCACCCGACCTGCCCTCCGCGCTGCAGCTGCGCAACCAGCTGGCGGCCGGTGAATCGGTGATTACCGCGGACGGTATCTGGCTGGGTCGCGATTGGCTGCGGGTGGCCCGTCCCGGTCAGCAGGCGGGGGGCGTCATCCAGCGCCAGCAGGAGCTGGAGCGTCTGGTGCAGGAGGTCGATGTCACTGCGCAGCAGGTCTCTGAGCTCGAGGAATCCCAGGCCGAGCTTCGCGAACGGCAACAGGGCCTGGAGAACCAGCGCCAGGACAGCCAGCGTGAGCAGCAGCAGCTGGCGCGGCAGCATGCTGAGCTGCGAGCTGCCCTGTCGGCGCAGCAGGCGCGTATGGAGCAAATCGGTGCTCGTCGCGAGCGCCTGGCCTCGGATATCGCCGATACCCGCGGTCAGTTTACGCAGGAGCAGGAGTCGGTTGCGGAAGCCCGGCTGCTGCTTGCGGAGGCCATCGAGCGGATGGAGACTGACTCCCGCCAGCGCGAGGAACTGCTGGCACGTCGGGATGCAGCGCGCAACCAGCTCGATACTGTGCGGCAGAAGGCGCGTCACGACAAGGATGCGGCGCACCAGTCCGCAATGCGTCACCAGTCACTGCAAACACAGCTGCGTGGCGTGACGGAAACCATGGAACGTGCGCGCTCCCAGGTGACCCAACTGGAGGAGCGGCGGGAGTCCCTGCAGGGCAGCCTGATGGAGAGTGACGATCCGGTGGTCGCTTTACAGCAGGAGCTCGAGGAACAGCTGGCGCTGCGGCTCGCCTCTGAAGCAGAGCTGACCCAGGCGCGGCAGGCGGTGGCGGAGGTGGAGCACGCGCTGCGCCAGGCAGAACAGCAGCGGGCGGCGATTGAGCAGCGCGCCCAGTCGGTGCGCGCCGACCTGGAGCAACAGCGTTTGCAACAGCAGGGCCTGCAGGTGCAGCGAGATAACGTGCTGCGCCAGCTGCGGGAGCTGGACCAAGAGGTCGACACCGTGCTGGCCGGGATGCCCGAGGGCGCCAACGAGGCGGAGTGGCAGAGTGCTCTCGAGCGGGTGGCGGCCCGTGTGGCCAGGCTGGGGCCCATCAACCTCGCGGCGATAGACGAATATGCCCTGCAGTCTGAGCGCAAGCAGTACCTGGATGCCCAGAACGAGGATCTGGAAACCGCGCTGGAAACCCTCGCCTCGGCGATCCGCAAGATCGACAAGGAGACACGCAGCCGATTCCGCGACACCTTCGACAAGGTGAACTCAGGGCTGCAGGACCTGTTTCCGCGCGTGTTCGGTGGCGGCAACGCGTATCTGGAGATGACCGGCGACGACCTCCTGGATACGGGCATCACCATCATGGCCCGCCCCCCCGGCAAGAAGAACAGCACTATCCACCTGCTGTCGGGTGGCGAGAAGGCGCTGACCGCGATCGCCCTGGTGTTTTCGATTTTCCAGCTTAATCCCGCCCCGTTCTGTATGCTTGACGAAGTGGACGCGCCGCTGGACGATGCCAACGTGGGCAGGTATGCACGCATGGTCAAGGAAATGTCCGAGAAAGTGCAGTTCATCTACATTACCCACAACAAGATATCCATGGAATTGGCGGACCAGTTGATGGGTGTCACCATGCACGAACCCGGTGTGTCCCGTCTGGTGACGGTGGACGTCGAAGAGGCAGCGGAACTGGCGGCGAGTTAGGACAAGCGGAGGAAGCGGGCGCAGCTGTGATGGACTTGACGATACGCGATTGGATGGTGATTGCCGGTGTACTGCTGATTCTGGCGGTTTTGCTGGATGCCTGGCGCCGGGTACGTAACGATCGGCGCGCTGCTGTGCGCATCAAACTGGTGGGCGAGGAGGGCAGTGAAGGCGGAGACCTCGACATTGCCGTGTACCGGGAGTTGCCCAATGGGGGGGCACGGGTGGTGCACCGCGGCGACCTGCTTGACGCCCGAGCCCAGCACAAGGCCGATGGCGCTGAAGCCGCAGCGGCGAAAGGTCGTGACAGCGAGGCGACGGAGCGTCCTGCGGCGACCGCGGCGCAGCAGGACGACAACGATGCCGCACGTGCCGGCAAGAGCCGCGCTTCCCGCAAACGCGCAGCCAAAACCGGCCCCGCTGATGATGACCTGGTCAGTGGGTTGAGTACCCGTGACGAGCCTGAGAACCTCGACTGGCTGGACGCGCTGGAAGCCGAAGAGCGGCAGGTACCGGAGGCCGATGAACCCGGCCTCCTGCCTCGTGACGTAGAGCCTGAGGTTTTCATGTTGAATGTGGTGGCACGCGATGCCGAGGGCTTCCGCGGGGACGACATCCTGCACATCCTGCTCGCCTGCGATCTCCGTTTTGGCGACATGAGTTTTTTTCACCGTCACGAGCAGGAAGCCGGGCGCGGCCCGATACAGTTCAGCGTAGCCAACATGATGCAGCCCGGTGTGTTCGACATCGATAACATGTCCGATTTCAGTACACCGGGGCTGGTGTTTTTTGTCACCTTGCCCGGGCCCGCCGACATGATGCAGGCCTTCGACTACATGTTGGAAACAGCGCAGACCGTGGCGCGTAACCTGAAGGGCGACGTCCTCGACGAGACCCGCAGCGCGCTGACCCGCCAGACCCTGGAGCATTCGCGGCAGCAGATCCGCGATCTCGAGCGGCGCATGCTCGCCCGGTCGCATTAGGGCGTAGACACATGGCGAACGCCCTGGCAGCGGCAGACGAGGCGGCCCGCTTGCGTGAGCAACTCGACAGCTGGAATTATCAGTACCATGTGCTGGACAACCCCAGTGTACCGGATGCTGAATACGACCGCTGCATGCAGCGCCTGCGTGCGCTTGAGGCGCAGTATCCCGCCTTGTGTACACCGGATTCACCCACCCAGCGGGTAGGTGCAACGCCCGTTTCCCAGTTTGCCCAGGTGCAGCATGAAATGCCCATGCTGTCGCTGGACAATGCCTTCAGTGCTGAGGACCTGCGCGACTTCAACCGACGCCTCCTGGACCGGCTTGGCTGGGCGCCCGATGATGCGCTGGAGTTCGCCTGTGAGCCGAAACTCGACGGTATAGCGGTCAGCCTGCTGTACCGCGACGGGCAACTGCAGCGGGGTGCGACCCGCGGTGACGGCACAACCGGTGAGGACATCACGCACAATGTGCGCACTGTGGCGTCCGTGCCACTGCGACTTCGCGGCGGCGGCTTTCCTCACCTGCTCGAAGTGCGCGGCGAAATCTACCTGCCGCGTGCGGGCTTTGAGCAGTTGAACGAGGAAGCGCGTGAGCGCGGCGAGAAAACCTTTGTGAACCCGCGCAATGCCGCGGCCGGCAGCCTGCGTCAGCTGGATGCGCGCATCACCGCTCGGCGCCCGCTGCAGATGTGCTGCTACAGCGTCGGTCTGTACCAGGGCGGAGAGATGCCCGCCCGTCACTCAGACATCCTGCAGCGGTTGCATACCTGGGGTCTGAGGATCAATGCCGAATCCCGGGTGGTCAAGGGTATTGATGCCTGCGAGGACTACTATGAGGCGCTGGCAGAGCGCCGGGCGACGCTCCCCTATGACATTGACGGCATTGTGTACAAGGTCAACGATCTGCAGCTGCAGCAGCGCCTCGGCTTTGTCTCCCGCGCCCCGCGCTGGGCCATTGCGCGCAAGTTTCCGGCACAGGAGGAGATGACGCGGTTGTTGGCCGTGGAATTCCAGGTGGGGCGCACCGGAGCCATTACCCCGGTGGCACGTCTTGAGCCTGTGTTTGTCGGCGGGGTGACGGTCAGCAATGCGACACTGCACAATGCCGATGAGGTGGAGCGACTGGATGTGCGCATCGGTGACACGGTGATCGTGCGCCGCGCGGGCGATGTGATTCCGCAGGTGGTGGCTGTTGTACCGGAGCAACGTCCGGAGAACGCGCAGCCGGTGTGTTTTCCCGACAGCTGCCCGGTTTGCGGTTCCGTTGTGGAGCGTGCCGCGGACGAGGCAGTCTTGCGCTGCATGGGAGGACTGGTGTGTCAGGCGCAACAGAAAGCGGCGATTCGCCATTTTGTGTCGCGCCGGGCAATGGATGTGGAAGGCCTGGGCGACAAGCTGGTTGACCAGCTGGTCGATCAGGGTCTGGTGCGTACCGTCGCCGACCTCTACACCCTGCCGCGCGAGGCCTGGTTGGGGCTGGAGCGCATGGGAGCGAAGTCGGTCGATAATGTGCTCGCAGCGCTGGAGAAAAGCAAGGCGACGACGCTGCAGCGGTTCATCTACGCGCTGGGTATTCGCGAAGTGGGTGAATCCACGGCGGGAAATCTCGCGCGCCACTTCGGCTCCTGGGAGGCGCTTGCCGCAGCCAGTGAAGAAGCCCTGCTGGCGGTTCCCGATGTGGGGCCCGTTGTAGCCGACCACCTGCGACAGTTCCTGGATTCTGCCGACAGCCTGTCGGTGGTGCAGGCGCTGCGCGACGCCGGCGTGCATTGGCCGGACCTGGAAGTGCGTCCGGCAGAGGCGTTACCGCTGGCGGGCGAAACCTGGGTGGTTACCGGCAAGCTGGAGTCCCTGGGGCGCAGCGAGGCCAAGACCCTGCTGGAGTCTCTCGGTGCACGTGTGGCAGGCAGTGTTTCGGCAAAAACCACGATGGTGGTGGCGGGGCCGGGTGCCGGTTCCAAGTTGGGTAAGGCAACGGAACTGAATGTTCCCGTGATGGATGAGGCAGCATTGCTCACCCTGCTGCGCAGGCACGGTGCAATGTCATGAGGGGCTTGCTGCCGGCGCTACTGATCCTGCTGCTGTCTGCCTGTGCGACGACGCCACCGAGCAATGTGGACAATGCCTGCAATATCTTCCGCGAGAAGGACGACTGGTACGGTGACGCGCTGGACGCGGAGAAAGCCTGGGGTAGTCCGGTGCCGGTCATGCTGGCCATCATGCACCAGGAGTCGCGCTTCGTAGCGCAGGCCAAACCGCCGCGTACGCGTATCTTCGGCATCATACCCGGCTTGCGACCCTCCAACTCCTACGGCTACAGCCAGGCGATCAAATCCACCTGGAAAGCCTATCAGCGCAGCACAGGGAACTACGGGGCGGATCGCGATGACTTTGGCGACTCGATGGATTTCATCGGCTGGTATAACAACGAGTCACTGCACCGCAGCGGTATTGCAAAGAACGACGCCTACCGCCTTTACCTCGCCTACCACGAGGGACATGGCGGCTATAACCGTGGCAGCTATCGCAACAAGGCGTGGTTGCTGAATGTTGCCGCCAAAGTGCGTGATCGCGCTGCGCTGTATACGGTGCAACTCAACGGCTGCGCGGACTCCCTGCCCCGTGGCGGCGGACTGTTCGGCTGGTTCTAGGGTGGTTCAATAATCCTGCCAGCGTCGCAGTAAACAGCTCCTGGTGCACGTCGGGAGCGCGAATTGGCCCTGCGTGTAGATGCAAACCACCGGGCTTTGTGACACACTTTCAAGGTGTGCCATCATGGTCGCGAGCCCGCTACATAACGTTCAAAACAGGTCTTCGCTGTGAACCCAACTGATATCAAGAACCCCGAGTACTTCCACAAAGTCGTGGACTGCCAGTATGCCTGCCCGGCGCATACACCGGTCCCGGAATACATTCGGCTGATTGCCGCAGGCCGCTACGACGATGCCTACATGGTGAACTGGGAATCCAACGTGTTCCCGGGCATTCTCGGTCGCACCTGCGACCGGCCCTGCGAGCCCGCCTGTCGGCGCGGCCGCATCGCCAAGGGTGAGGAGCCGGTGGCCATCTGTCGCCTGAAGCGTGTTGCGGCCGACAACAAGACCGATATCAGCGAGCGGCTGCCGCGCATCCCGGAGCAGAAGAACGGCAAGCGTATCGCACTCATCGGTGCCGGGCCGGCATCGCTGACGGTAGCGCGTGACCTCATGCCACTGGGGTACGACATCGACATCTACGACAACCAGTTTGCCGGTGGCGGTATGATGCGCAGCCAGATTCCGTCCTTCCGGCTGCCGGCCTCGGTGCTGGATGAGGAGGTCGGATACATCCTCGACATGGGCGTGGTGACACATTTCAATACCGAAGTTACCAGCCTGAAAAGCGTACTCGAAAAGGACTACGATGCGGTGTTTGTGGGCACCGGTGCGCCCCGCGGACGGGGCCTGAATCTGCCCGGTCTCGAGGAGGCCGGGAAGCGCGTGCACATCGGTATCGACTGGCTGGCCAGCGTTGCGTTCGAGCACACCAGCAGTATCGGCAAGCGCGTACTGGTACTGGGGGGCGGAAATACCGCGATGGACTGCTGCCGCACCTCGCGCCGTCTCGGCGGTGAAGATGTGCGGGTTGTGGTGCGCAGCCCGTTTGCCGACATGAAGGCGTCGCCGTGGGAAAAAGAGGATGCCATGCACGAGGGCATTCCGATTTACGACAACCACGTGCCCAAGGAATTCGTGGTCGAGAATGGCGAGCTGAAAGGTATGCTCTTCGAGAAAGTCGAGGCGCAGTACGACGAGAACGGCAAGCGCAGCCTGGTGCCCACGGGTGAGGACCTTGTGTTCATGGAAGCCGACGATGTGCTGATGGCCATCGGCCAGGATAACGCCTTTCCCTGGGTGGAGCGCGATCTCGGCATTGAGTTTGACAACTGGGACATGCCGGTCGTCGACAAGGTGACTTTCCAGTCGACCAACCCGCGGGTGTTCTTCGGCGGTGATGCCGCATTCGGGCCAGAAAACGTCATCACCGCGGTGGCCCACGGTCACCAGGCCGCCATCAGTATCGACCTGTTCTGTCGTGCCGAGCCCGTCACCAACCGCCCGGCGCCGATGACCAACCTGGTCAGCCAGAAAATGGGTATCCACGAGTGGAGCTACGACAACCAGGTGGAGAACGACAAGCGTTTCGTGGTGCCCATGGCGCCGCTCGAGGAAACGCTGCGCAACCGCAAGCTCGAGGTGGAACTCGGCTTCGACCTGAGCACGGGGTTCAAGGAGGCCGAGCGCTGTCTCAATTGCGACGTGCAAACCGTGTTCGACACCCCGCGCTGCATCGAATGTGATGCCTGCGTCGATATCTGTCCGACGGACTGCATTTCCTTTGTCGAGAATGCGGAGGAATCGGAACTTCGCACGCGCCTCAGCGCAGCGGCGGGCAATCTGGCACAGGACCTCTACGTCTCTACGGAGCTGCCCACGCAGCGCGTGATGGTCAAGGACGAGAACGTCTGCCTGCACTGCGGGCTCTGTGCCGAGCGCTGCCCCACTTCAGCCTGGGACATGCAGAAATTTCTCTACAGCGTTACCAAAGCGGGGCAATAAACCATGCAAGCGCTGCAATCCGTCAATGAGTTCGTTATCAAGTTCGCCAACGTGAACGGCACCGGCAGCGCCAGTGCCAACAACCTGTTCGCCAAGGCAATCTTCCGCATGGGACTGCCCGTGTGCCCGAAAAACATATTCCCGTCCAATATCCAGGGGCTGCCCACCTGGTACGAGGTGCGCGTCAGCGAGCGCGGTTACCTGGGCCGTCGCGGTGGCGTGGATATTATGCTCTCGGTCAATCCACAGAGCATGCCGCAGGACATCAGGGAAGTGGAGCCGGGCGGCTACTTCATTTATGACAATACCAAGCCGCTGGACCTGCGCCTGATGCGCAACGACGTCAATATCTTTGGTATTCCACTGACGCGCATTTGCAATGAGGAATACCAGGATCCAAGGCAACGCCAGCTGTTCCGCAACGTCATCTATGTGGGGGCACTGGCGGCGCTGCTGGACATCGATTTCGCTGTGCTCACCGGTTTGGTGGAAGACCAGTTCAAGGGCAAGGACAAACTCATCCTGCCCAACATTCATGCGCTGGAGCTCGGGTATCAATACGCCCAGGAGCACTTCGAGTGCCCGATTGGTATTCGCGTTCGCGCTTCCGACAAGGTCGGTGACAACATCCTGCTGGATGGCAACACGGCGCTGGGCCTGGGAGCAATTTACGGCGGCGCTACGGTAGCGGCCTGGTATCCCATTACCCCGTCTACCTCCGTCGTCGATGCCTTCGAGCGCTATGCCAAGCGGCTGCGCATTGACCCGGGTACCGGGCGCAAGAACTACGCGATTCTGCAAGCGGAAGACGAGCTTGCAGCGATCGGCATGGTGGTCGGCGCGAGCTGGAACGGCGCCCGGGCATTCACCGCGACCAGCGGCCCGGGCCTGTCGCTCATGAGTGAGTTTCTGGGCCTGGCCTACTTCGCTGAAATACCCACGGTGCTGTTCGATGTGCAGCGTGCTGGCCCGTCCACGGGCATGCCGACCCGTACCCAGCAGTCCGATGTGCTGTCGGCGGCCTACGCCTCCCACGGCGACACCAAGCAGGTCCTGCTGTTCCCGTCCACGCCGAAAGAGTGCTTTGACTTTGGCGCACTGTCCTTCGATCTGGCGGAGCGCTTACAGACCCCCATTATCCTGATGACCGACCTCGACCTGGGGATGAACGACAACATGTCGCCGCCACTGACCTGGGATGACGCGCGCCGCTACGACCGCGGCAAGGTCCTGAACGCGGAGCAACTGGAGCAGATGGAACGCTACGGACGTTATCTCGACGTCGATGGCGACGGCATCTGTTACCGCACCATACCTGGCACGCACCCGGAAAAAGGAGCGTTCTTCACGCGTGGAACCTCGCGTGACGAATATGCCGTGTACACGGAAAAGGGCGAAGAGTACGAGAAGAACATGCACCGCCTGATGGCCAAATGGGAAACCATCAAGGCGTGGGTGCCGCGCCCGCTGGAAACGCAGAGCGAGCAGGAAACAGATACCGCCATTCTCTTTTATGGCACCAGCGAAGAGTCCTCCATGGAGGCCCGCGACTACCTCGCGGAGGACGGTGTGCCGCTGAATGCCATGCGCGTTCGCGCCTTTCCGTTCAATCAGGAGGTGGCGGACTTTATCGCCCGGCACGAGCGGGTGTTTGTGATTGAGCAGAACCGCGATGCCCAGCTGCGTACGCTGCTCATGGCTGAATTCGAACTGGGCCCGGATAAACTGAAGTCGGTACTCTGTTTTGATGGTACCCCGATCAGTGCCCGGAACATCCGCAAACAGATTCTGCAGCAGATGCCCGGCTACAACGTCACCCCCTTGCGTCGCGAACGTATGGTCGCCGGCGCGGAGAACAGGTCATGAGTTATCAGCTTCCCAAATTCCGTCATCCCGACCTCCCGGTCAACGCGCTGGGCTACACCCGTGCCGACTACGAAGGTTCGATCTCCACGCTGTGTGCGGGCTGCGGTCACGACTCCATTTCCGGTGCCATTGTGCGCGCCTGCCATGAGTTGGCCCTGGAGCCACACAAGATTGCCAAGCTGTCAGGTATCGGCTGTTCCTCGAAGTCGCCGACCTATTTCCTCGGCAAATCCCACGGTTTCAACTCGGTGCACGGGCGCATGCCCTCGGTCGTCAGCGGGGCCAATATGGCCAACCGAGACCTGTTATACCTCGGCGTCTCGGGTGATGGTGATACAGCGTCCATCGGTATGGGGCAGTTTGCCCACGCGGTGCGGCGCAACCTCAATATGGTCTATATCGTCATGAACAATGGCTGTTATGGCCTGACCAAAGGGCAGGATTCGGCGACGGCGGACGCCGGGTCGGCAAGCAAGAAGGGTGACCCGAACCCCTTTTCTGCGATTGATCTTCCCGGCCTTGCCCTGCAGCTCGGTGCGACCTTCGTGGCGCGCAGCTTTTCCGGTGACAAGGGCCAGCTGGTGCCATTGATCAAGGCGGCCATTTCCCATCGCGGATTCGCGCTGATTGACGTCATCTCCCCCTGCGTCACCTTCAATAACAACCCGGGGTCTACCAAGAGCTATGATTTCGTGCGTGAGCACGCCGAGGCCACCGGGACCGTGGACTTCGTGCCCATGCGCGAGGAAATCACCACCAGTTACCCGGCGGGCCGCAGCCAGGAAGTGACCCTGCACGACGGCTCCGTGCTCCACCTGGAAAAACTCGCGCCCGACCTGGACCCTTTCGACAGGGTTTCGGCCATGGTGGCATTGCAGAGGCACAGCGCCGAGGGGCAGATCCTGACCGGACTCATCTACATGGACAAGGACTCCCGGGACCTGCATGACATTATGGAGACCTCGCGTCGCCCGCTGAACAGCCTGGTCGAGGAAGATCTGTGCCCGGGCGACAAGGTGCTGGCCAACATCAACGCCAGTCTGCGTTAGGCCCGGAGGGCCTCTTCCATGCAGTCACACCCTGTCGCTGTGGCAGAAATGCAGTAGCGCAGGGTGGCTTGTCATTTAATTGTCACAATTTCCTCATCTAATACGTGGATACAGCGCGAAAAAGAGGACAATGTGACCAATGAATGAACGTCAGGTATTGATTGTTGATGATGAGTTTGCCATCCGCGATATGTTGCGCATGGCGCTGGAGATTGCGGGCTTCCGTTGCCTTGAGGCGGAGAACATTCAGGATGCCTTTACTCTGATCGTTGACGAACGCCCGGACATGGTTCTGTTGGACTGGATGCTGCCCGGCGGCAGTGGCCTCGAGCTGCTGCGCCGGCTCAAGCGCACTGATACCACCCGTGACGTGCCCGTCATCATGCTCACAGCGAAGACCGCGGAGGACAACGTGATCCAGGGGCTGGATGTGGGCGCTGACGATTACATCACGAAACCGTTTGCGCCGCGCGAGCTGATCGCCCGCATCAAGGCGCTGCTGCGACGCTCCGCTGGCGGGGATGAACAGGACCGTATCCAGGTTGCCCAGCTGGTCCTGGATGGCGAGAGTCGGCGCATCTTCCTCTGCGACGAGCCGGTTGAAATGGGGCCCACCGAATTCAACCTGCTGCAATTTTTCATGTCGCACCCGGAGCGGGCCTATACACGCAGCCAGCTACTGGACCAGGTCTGGGGGGCCAACGTGTACGTGGAGGAGCGCACGGTGGACGTGCATATTCGGCGCCTGCGTAAGGCGCTGCAGACCCCACAGGCTGACTACAGCGACCTCGTGCAGACGGTGCGCGGTACCGGCTACCGGTTCTCTGCCCGCGGAGTTCCCGCGCGGTGAGTCCACAGGCCGCTTGGCTGGCGGAACTGCGCCGGCTGCTGGCACTGGTAGCGGTAGCGCTCACCGCCGGTTGGCTCATCGGCTGGCCCTGGCTGTTGCTCTCGGCGGCGCTGCTGGCGCTGACGGTGCGCTGGGCGTGGCAGATGCGCCGCCTTCTGCGCTGGCTTCAGGACCCGTCCCTGGAACCACCGGAAGCCTTGGGCTTCTGGGGCGAACTGTATGACCGCCTTTACCAGCTGCAGCGCAAGGCCAGCATGCGTGAGATGGAACTGCGCTCGCGACTCGATTACCTGCAGGACTCGCTTTCCTCCATGCACGACGGCGCTGTCATGGTCAGCGCCGGTGGCGCCATCGAGTGGAGTAATGACGCGGCGCAGCGGCTGCTGGGGCTACGCTATCCTGCTGACCGCGGCCAGGCGCTGCTCAACCTGGTGCGCTTGCCGGCCTTCCATCGCTACTACATCGCAGGCGCCTTTGAAGACCCCCTCCAGCTGCGCATGCAGGGCGATCGGGAGCAGACGCTGCAGTTTGCCATCACCCTGTTTGGCAACGGCGATCGTCTGGTGTTCGTGCGTGATATCACCAAGGAGGCTCATCTTGAGCAGATGCGGCGCGACTTTGTGGGCAACGTGTCCCATGAATTGCGCACTCCGCTCACGGTGATCAAGGGCTATCTGGAGATGATTCTGGCGAATGCGGAGCAACTGGAGCCGCGGTTTCAACGGCCGTTGGAGCAGATGTCCCAGCAGACCGACCGCATGGAGAATCTGCTGAAGGACCTGCTCTGGCTGTCGCGTCTGGAAAGCGTTCGCACCCAGACCCGCCGCGAGCAGGTCGATATCGCGGCATTGCTCCAGGAGCTTGTCGACGAATTGCACACGCTGTATCCCGAACGCGCGTTGACCCTGCAGTCAGACACCCGGGTAAAGATACCCGGAGACTACCGGGAGTTGCACAGCGCGGTGTCCAATCTGATCCTGAATGCGTTCAAATACAGCAAAGATGACAGTTTGGTGACAGTTTCGTGGCGGCAGCAGGGGGGTGAGCTGTTGCTGTCGGTGCAGGACCAGGGTATCGGTATTGATGCGGTGCATATACCCCGCCTGACGGAGCGTTTTTACCGCGTGGATGACAGCCGCTCGTCGGCCACGGGGGGGACCGGCCTCGGCCTTGCCATCGTCAAGCATGTGGCAGCAGGCCACCGCGCAGAGCTGCGGATAGCGAGCCTGCAGGGCAAGGGCAGCACGTTTACCCTGGCGTTCCGGTGCTGATGCCCCGGGGAGACACAGGCTTGTCATAATACTGTCATATATTGGCGCTAGTGTAGGCGCGTTACTGATATCCGCTGGAAACAGGAGTGCTCTATGTCGATCAAGCAATGGTTGAGAAAAACGGTAGCGGCTGCGGGTGCAGGCGCAGTTGCGGTGGGCATGGCGCCGATGTCCTGGGCGGAACTCGACCCCGGGCTCAAGGATTATGAGGTGTCCAGCGGCGTGTCGGGAAACCTTTCCAGCATTGGCTCCGATACGCTGGCGAACCTGATGACGCTGTGGGCTGAGGATTTCAAGCGTGCCTACCCCAATGTCAACATCCAGATCCAGGCGGCGGGTTCCTCTACGGCACCGCCTGCACTGACTGAAGGCACTGCCAACATCGGCCCGATGAGCCGCGATATGCGTGACAAGGAGATCGAGGCCTTCGAAACACGCTACGGCTACAAGCCCACCGCTGTGCCGGTGGCGATCGACGCCCTGGCCGTGTATGTGCACAAGGACAACCCCATCGAGGGCATGTCCATTGCCGAACTGGATGCCATTTTCTCCTCAACGCGCAAGTGCGGCGCACCACAGGACATCGGCCAGTGGGGACAGCTTGGGCTCACCGGCGCCTGGGAGGGCCGTGACATGCAGCTGTTCGGACGCAACTCGGTGTCCGGTACCTACGGCTTTTTCAAGACCGTTGGCCTGTGCAAGGGCGACTTCAAAAACAGCGTCAATGAGCAGCCCGGGTCCGCCTCGGTAGTGCAGTCGGTCTCCACCTCTATCAACGGCATTGGCTACTCGGGGATTGGCTATCGCACCTCCAGCGTGCGCACCGTACCGATCAGCAAGGGTGAAGGCCTTCCCTACGTGGAGGCGGACGCTGAAAACTCCATCAACGGCCGCTACCCGCTGGCTCGCTTCCTCTACGTCTATGTGAACAAGGATCCGAACAAGCCGTTGTCACCGCTGGAACGGGAATTCTTCAAGCTGGTGTTTTCCCGCCAGGGCCAGGATGTCGTGCTCAAGGATGGCTACATTCCCCTTCCCGCAGCGGTGGTGGAGCGCTACAGTCGCCAGCTCGGCCTGTAAGGTCTGATGATAATCGCCGGGTCGGTTCCTTGTGGCCTGCCCGGTGCCGGCAATCGCTGACCGAGTGATTCTGTCTTGACGAAAATGAGTGAACACGTGTCTCCCTTCACGCCCCGCTGGAGGCACTTCAAGGATCGCGCTGCCACGGTGTCCGTCACCGCCGGCGGTGCCGGCGTACTGGTCGCCATCCTGCTGATATTTTTCTATCTGCTGTATGAGGTCCTGCCGCTGTTTGGCAATGCCTCAATCGAACCCCGCGCTGAGGTCGCTTCGCCCTTTGCAGCGGCTCCGCTCTATCTGGCGGTGGAGGAACAGACGGAAATCGGCTTTGCGGTCTTTGCCGACGCCCGCGGCAGTTTTTTTCAGCTGGACAGCGGTGCCATCGTGCTCGAATCCGAGCTTGCAGTCGATCTGGGCCCGGTCTCTGCGGTCGCCGAGGAGAGTGCGGGCAAGCGCCTGCTGGCACTGGCCCATGAGTCCGGTGCAGTGTCCCTGCACACCCACGAGTATCGTCTGAGCTACCCCGACGGTAACCGCGTGATAACGCCGCGTGTCGAGCGACGCTACCCTGAACTCGACATTCGCGTTGCTGAAGGTCCTGTGCAGAAGCTGGCACTGGGCGATAACGACGATGGCATGGTGATCATTGCCCTGGATGCCGCGGGTACGCTGCGGGCCCAGCGTTACAACCGGTCAGAAAACTTCCTCACGGGCGAGATCAGTTTTGACCGGGAAGCGCTGTCACTGCCAGCGCTGGCGGGGGAGACGGCGGATTTCCATATCGATGAAAATCTCCAGTGGCTGTACCACATCGACAGTAAAGGCGGCTACGCAGTGATCAATCTGCGGCAGCGCGATGCTGCTGGCAAATTGCTGGTGGCGAGCCGGGGTGAGCTGTTTACCCGCGGCGGCCAGTTGACTGAAAGCGCGATGCTGCTGGGTGGTATCTCATTGCTGGCGGCGTCCGATCGCGGCGAGCTGGTGCAGTATTTCATGGTGCGGGACGGCGAGGGTGGTCATCGCCTGCAGCGTATCCGAGAATTTGACACCGACGGCATCAACGTCACGACGCTGCTGCCGGAGCATCGCCGCAAGGGTTTCGTCGCCCTTGGCAGGCAGGGTGAAGTGCAGATTTACCACACAACGTCGCACCGCCGGTTGTTGAGCGAGGCCGCGTTGCCCCTGGGAGCCGGGGCGGCCGCCATATCCCCGCGTGCGGATGCGTTGTTGCTGGTGGATGCGGACGGCAGTCTGCGCAGTTGGCACATCGATAACGAACACCCGGATGTATCCTGGTCGGCGCTGTGGAGTGAAGTCTGGTACGAGAGCTACGATGAGCCTGAGCACGTCTGGCAATCGTCCGCATCCGACAACGATTTTGAGCCCAAATACAGTTTTGCGCCGCTCGCTTTCGGCACCTTGAAGGCTGCGTTCTACACCATGATGATCGCCGCGCCGCTGGCGATCTGCGGCGCCATCTACACCGCCTATTTCATGGCGCCATCGCTGCGGCGCAAGGTCAAACCAATGATCGAGCTGATGGAAGCCCTGCCCACGGTGATCCTCGGCTTTCTCGCCGGACTGTGGTTGGCGCCGCTGATCGAAGATCAGTTGACCGCGGTAGTCACGTTGATGCTGACGCTGCCCGTTGGCGTCATCCTGTTCGCCTTTCTCTGGTCGCGCCTGCCGCTCGCCATTCGCGCCCGCCTGCCCGAGGGCTGGCACGCGGCAGTGCTGATTCCTGTGGTGCTGTTCATCGGCTACGCCAGCTTTGCCAGCGGCGATACGCTGGAGCTGGTGTTCTTCTCGGGCGACATGCGCGGCTGGATCACGAGCGAACTGGGTATCTCCTTCGATCAGCGCAATGCGCTGGTGGTGGGCATCGCCATGGGCATGGCGGTCATCCCCACCATCTTCTCCATCGCCGAGGATGCCATTTTCTCTGTGCCCAAACATTTGAGCTACGGCAGCCTCGCGCTGGGCGCAACCCCGTGGCAGACGCTGGTCGGTGTGGTGATTCCCACGGCAAGCCCAGGCATCTTCTCCGGCTTGATGATCGGGCTGGGCCGCGCGGTGGGCGAGACCATGATCGTTCTGATGGCAACGGGCAATACACCGATCATGGACGTCAATATCTTTGAGGGCATGCGTACGCTGTCGGCCAACATCGCGGTGGAAGTGCCCGAAGCGGAAGTCGACAGTACACACTACCGTGTGCTGTTCCTCGCTGCCTTTGTGCTCTTCATGTTTACCTTCATGGTCAACACCGTCGCCGAGCTGGTGCGGCAGCGGTTGCGCATCAAGTACGGGTCACTGTGATGAACAAGATGATCAACGAACAGGATCTGCACAACGAGCGGGCACCCGCGGTGGGTGCCTGGATACGCAGCGGTGACCCACTGATCTGGCTCAATGGCGCCGCCGTGAGCGTGAGTGTGATTGCCGTGGTCGGTTTGCTGTTGCTGCTCGCGGTGCGTGGCCTGAGCCATTTCTGGCCCTCGGATGTGCTGTCGGTCTCGGTAACCTACCAGGGACAGACGCGTGAGCTGCTGGGCGAGGTGGTGGAACAGGTTGAGGTACCCGGCGCCCAGTTGCGTGAAGCGGGGTTCGAGCTGCAGGGTCCTGGCCCGTTTTACCAGCGGACGCTGCTGAAGCAGGGCAACCGCGATTTCCTGGGTACAGACTTTACCTGGCTGATCGATGAGCAATTCGGAGAGCGTCGCTATCCGCTGGACCTGCTGGTGGTGGAACGCCTTGAATGGGGCAATTTCTACGGCTACCTGCGCGCGGTGAGCCGCTTTGGTGCTGAACCGGTCACGGTTGCCGACCACGGAGAAGCAGCGGCGCTGGAGGCCCTGCAGGCGCTGATCGTGGATACCGTCGCTGTACGCAGGGAGATCCACCGCATCGAGCAGGGTGATATCGGTGCCATCAACTATGAGCTGGAACGTCTGCGTCTGCGCGAGCGGGAGCTGGAGCTGGAAGGCCGTCTTGACGCGTCAGCTCAAGCCGACCTGGCCAGTCAGCGTGCCGAGCAGGAGGCGCTGTTCCGCGCCCTGCAGGAGCAGCTGTATGTGCTGTACGACAGCATAAAGGATCACAGCTATAGTGCGGAGCTCGCTGACGGGCGCGTGGTTACTCTACCCATCGCCAAGGTGGTTCGAGCGTACCAACCCAACGCGATGAATGTGTTCGCCAAGATGCAGATGTACGTCGAGCGCCTGTGGGAGTTCCTCTCTGAGCCGCCGCGCGAGGCGAACACCGAAGGCGGCGTGTTCCCGGCCATGTTCGGCACGGTGCTGATGGTGATCCTCATGTCGATCATCGTTACTCCCTTTGGCGTGGTCGCTGCGGTCTATCTGCGTGAGTACGCCAGCCAGGGCTTTGTCACGCGAACCATACGCGTTGCAGTGAACAACCTCGCCGGCGTGCCCTCTATCGTCTACGGTGTTTTTGGCCTGGGGTTCTTTGTCTATTTTGTGGGAGGTGAGCTGGATCAGCTGTTCTTCCCTGCCTCACTGCCGCGGCCCACCTTTGGCACGCCGGGGCTGATGTGGGCATCGCTCACGTTGGCGCTGCTGACTCTGCCAGTGGTGATTGTTGCAACCGAGGAAGGTCTGGCGCGTATTCCATCGGCGGTACGTGAAGGTTCACTCGCGCTGGGCGCCACGCGAGCAGAAACCCTCTGGCGGGTGGTTCTGCCCATGGCCAGCCCGGCGATGATGACCGGACTGATCCTCGCCGTGGCCAGGGCAGCTGGGGAAGTCGCCCCGTTGATGCTGGTTGGGGTGGTGAAACTCGCGCCTACGCTGCCGCTGGACGGCAACTATCCCTACCTGCACCTGGACCAGAAGTTCATGCACCTCGGTTTCCATATTTATGACGTCGGCTTCCAGAGCCCTAACGTCGAGGCAGCCCGGCCACTGGTTTACGCCACCGCCCTGTTGCTGGTACTGATTATCGCGCTGCTCAATCTGGCTGCGGTCAGCTTGCGTAACCGGTTGCGCGAACGTTACAAATCACTCGAACACTAACAGGACCCTGTCATGCAAAGCCACGCATTGGATATCCAGGCACTGAAACGCGACAAGGTGCCCGCCGCCAACCCGGCAGGACCTGTAGAAACCAGCCTGCGCATGGAAAACCTGAACCTGTTCTACAACCAGAATGCGCAGGCGCTGTTCGATATCAATCTCGAAATTCCGAAGCAGCGGGTCACCGCATTCATTGGTCCCAGCGGCTGCGGCAAGTCCAGCCTCCTGCGCTGTATCAATCGCATGAATGATCTTGTGGATGGCTGTCGGGTGCAGGGACGTCTTTTACTGGATAACGAGGATGTCTACGACCGCCGAGTGGACGTCGCGGCCCTCAGGCGCCGGGTGGGCATGGTGTTCCAGAAGCCCAACCCGTTTCCGAAGAGCATTTACGAGAATGTCGCCTACGGTCTGCGCATTCAGGGAATCAACAAGAAGCGCGTGCTCGACGAGGTGGTGGAGAAATCCCTGCGCGCCGCGGCGCTTTGGGACGAAGTGAAGGACCGTCTGCACGAGAGCGCTCTCGGTATGTCCGGCGGCCAGCAGCAGCGTCTGGTCATTGCGCGCACGATTGCCGTTGAGCCTGAGGTTCTGCTGCTGGACGAACCCGCATCGGCGCTGGACCCCATTTCGACCCTGAAAATCGAGGAGCTGATCTACGAGCTCAAGTCGCGTTACACCATCGTCATTGTCACGCACAATATGCAGCAGGCCGCCCGTGTTTCAGACATGACCGCCTTCATGTACATGGGCAAATTGATTGAGTACGACGATACGGATACTCTGTTTACCAACCCGGAACAGAAGCAGACCGAGGATTACATCACCGGCCGCTACGGCTGAGGACAACGCCATGCTCCACAAGGACAGCTACAAACAACATATCTCTGCCCAGTTCAACGCCGAGTTGGAATCGGTCAAGAACCACCTGCTGGAGATGGGTGGTCTGGTCGAACAGCAGATTGGCAAGGCCGTTGAATCGCTGCTCAGCCGCGATAGCGGGCTCGCGGAAGAGGTGATCGCGGGCGACGAGCAGGTCAATGAACTGGAAATCAATATCGACGAGGAGTGCTCTCGCATCCTCGCCCGGCGACAGCCCGCGGCCAGCGATCTGCGGCTGGTATTGGCAATATCCAAAGTCACCACCGATCTCGAACGTATCGGTGACGAGGCCAGCAAGATTGCCCGTCAGGCCGTGAAGTCTGTGGAAGAGGGCGGTTCCAGTGCGGGTAGCAGCTTTGTTGAAATACGCCATATCGGCAATCACGTAAGCGATATGCTGCGCCGCTCGCTGGATGCGTTTGCACGTCTGGATGTGGATATGGCGGTGCAGACTGTCATCGCGGACCGGGAAGTGGATTCCGAGTACGCGAGTGCCATGCGCAGCCTGGTCACGTTCATGATGGAGGACCCGCGCACTATCGGACCGGTGCTGGGCCAGATGTGGTCATTGCGCAGTCTGGAGCGTGTCGGCGATCATGCGAGCAACATCGCGGAGCATGTCATCTATCTCGTACGAGGGCTTGACGTGCGTCACGTAGAGCCGGATGACCTGGTCGCACAGGTGGAAGAGCACCCTTAGCCGGCGCAACGCGCTCCCTCTGTCATGAAAGTGTCATGAAAATAGCATAAAATTGACATTTTAGTGTCATGCGCGGCGGCGCGTGTACAGGCAGATGAGGAAAATCCATGAACAGACTCTCCCTGGGGGTGGCAGTCGCCGCCGCATCCATCACCCTATATTCACCTGTCAGTGCGCTGGCAGCCGTCAGCGAAGCCGAGTTCGCGCAACTGCAGGCGCAGATGGCCGGCCTGATGGCGCGCGTTGCGGCGCTGGAAGAAGAGAATGCCACACTGCGCGAGAACACCGCCAACGCCGTGTCGGAAATACGTCTCACCCGTGAGGCAGTCGCCGCTGCGCCATCGCGCGCAGCAACAGGGTTGAACTCGGAGACCTTTAAATTCTCCGGAGATTTCCGCTACCGGTACGAGGAAATTGACATCGGCCAGCGCGTGGTGCGAACACGGCATCGCGTGCGTGCGCGGGCCGGTTTCGTCGCCCAACTGCCCCGGGACGTGCAGGTGGGGTTGAAAGTGGCGGCCGGTAACGATTCACCGGTCTCCGGCAATGCCACGTTGGGCGGCGGCGGGACCAGTAAAGAACTGTATCTTGACCAGGCTTGGGCTACCTGGCAGCCGTTTGATGGCGCTTATGCCACCATCGGCAAGATGAAGAACCCGATGTACCGTCCCGAGGGCTCCGGTCTGCTTTGGGACTCGGATTACACCCCTGAGGGCATAGCCCTCGGCTGGGCCAACGAGCACCTGTTTGTGAACGCCGTGGCGCACGCATTGGAGAGCGACAGCGCACGTGCCAACAACGTTTTTTACTACGGCGTACAGTCGGGCTTCACGCTGGCTCTTGGTGACAACCTGGGGCTGACCGCCGGCGGTGGCTACATCGATATGCCGGTGAAGGGCAAGAATACCTATTTCGGTGCCTTCGACGTCTTCTTTGGCAACAGCTTCAGCTGTGACACCATCCTGTTGACCTTCTGCACCTACGACAATAACTACGAGGAGCTCGAGCTCTTCGCCACGCTGGACATTGACGGTCTGGGGCTGCCGGCAGCGGTGTACGGCCACTTCGCACAAAACCTGGATGCCGACGACGAGGACACCGCCTGGTCCGCTGGCGCCCGGCTCGGCAAGGCCAGCGGTGCGGGAAGCTGGCAGGTCAGCTATGAATTTGCCTCCATCGAGGCCGACTCGCTGCTGGCCCTCCTCAGCGACTCCAACATCGGCGGTGGTGGCACAGACGTGCGTGGCCACAAACTCGGCGCAGTGTTTGCCGTCGACAAGCAATGGCACGTTGGTCTGACGTTGTTTGTCGACAACGAAACGCTGGGCAGCCGATTTGATGACCCGATTGATTATGACCGGGTGATCTTCGATACCTCCTTCAAGTACTGATCCTGACTGCGAGGATGGGGCAGCCCGCTTCCCGGCGGGGCCTGCCCTGATGACCGCCGCGAGTAACGCGGTGCGAGTCGCTTTCCGCGTGTAGCCCGTCATCTGTACCCCACCGCGTTGCTTTGTGTGGTGTGGCTTGAGTACAATATGCGGCTCGGCATTTCGGCCGATGCGTCTGTGTCCCCTTCGTCTAGTGGTCCAGGACACCGCCCTTTCACGGCGGGAACAGGGGTTCGAACCCCCTAGGGGACGCCATTTATCGGAACTGCTCATGAGTCGTTACTGGAGTGACGTGGTGCGGCGTCTCACGCCCTATGTGCCCGGTGAACAACCGCGGCACCCCCGTCTGGTCAAGCTCAACACCAACGAAAGCCCCTATCCGCCGTCACCGCGCGTGCTGGACGCTATTCACCGTATCGACGGTGACGACCTGCGCCGCTATCCGGATCCCGAGTCCACTGCGCTGCGCCTGGCATTTGCGGAAAGGGCGGGGCTGTTGCCCGAGCAGGTTTTCCTTGGCAACGGCTCTGATGAGGTGCTGGCGCACGTGTTCATGGGGCTGCTGCGACAGGCTGCCCCGCTACTGTTCCCGGACATCAGTTACAGTTTTTACCCGGTCTGGTGTGATCTCTACGGCATTGTTGGCGAGCCGGTGGCGCTGCGGGAGAATTTCAGCATTGATGTCGCCGACTATGCGCGCCCCAATGGCGGCATTATCCTGCCCAATCCCAACGCGCCTACGGGGATGTTGCTGGCCCTCGAGGATATTCGCCGTCTGCTGGAGACGAACCGGGACAGCGTGGTGGTGATTGATGAGGCCTATATCGATTTCGGTGGAGCATCAGCGGTTACCCTGGTGAACACCTATGACAACCTGCTGGTGGTGCAAACCCTGTCAAAATCCCGTGCCCTGGCGGGGCTCCGCGTGGGGGTGGCCTACGGCCACGTTGATCTGATTGACGGCCTGCAGCGCGTGAAAAACTCCTTCAACTCCTATCCACTGGATGCCGTGGCCCAGCACGCGGTGCTCGCGTCGCTGGAGGATGAGGCCTGGTTTGAAGCATCCTGCGCCAAGGTGATTGCCAGCCGGTCGCGGCTCACACAGGGCCTGCAGATGCTCGGTTTCACCGTATTGCCGTCCAGCGCCAATTTTGTGTTTGCCTCACCCGGCGCGGGACGCGACGCCCGGGCGCTGTTTCTGGCCCTGCGCGAGCGCGGCATCATCGTGCGGCACTTCAATAAAGCGCGTATCGCCGATTTTCTGCGAATCAGCGTGGGGACCGATGAGCAGTGTGAGGCATTGCTGACCGCGCTGTCGGACCTGATGGCGGCCGGCACGGGCGCCGCTGGGCACTGAGGCGGATAGCCCGGCGGTGCAGCCCCTTCAGCGCCGCTGTAGAATGACGCTGCCGATGCTGTAGCCGGCACCGAAGGAGCAGAGCACGCCGAGGTCGCCGCTGGCAAAATCGGCGCGATGCTTGTGAAAGGCGATGATGGAACCGGCGGAACTCGTGTTGGCGTACTCGTCCAGAATGGTCGGGGCCTCATCGGCGGTGGCATCACGGCCCAGGACCTTGCGCGAGATCAGCTGGTTCATGCTCAGGTTTGCCTGGTGCAGCCACAGGCGTTTGAGCTGCTCGGGAGCAATGTCCTGACCCTGCAGTTGATCGCTGATCTGTTTGGCAACGGCGGGACAGACTTCCTTGAATACCTTGCGTCCTTCCTGCACAAACAGTTTGTCGGGCTTGCCGACGCCTTCCTCGGCGGCCCTGTTGAGGAAGCCGAAGTTATTGCGGATGTTGTTGGAAAACAGGGTTTGCAGCCTGCTGTCCACGATCCGGTAGGTGTCGCTCGCAGTGGCGTCCTCGCCCCGCTCGACGATAATTGCGGTGCAGACATCGCCGAAAATGAAGTGTGAGTCGCGGTCGCGGAAGTTCAGGTGCCCACTGCAGATTTCCGGATTGAGTATCAGCACGCAGCGCGCGCTGCCCGAGCGAATGCTGTCCCGCGCCTGTTGGATGCCGAAGGTGGCTGATGAGCAGGCGACATTCATGTCAAAGCCAAAACCCTCGATCCCCAAGGCGTCCTGTACTTCCACCGCAATGGCCGGGTAGGCACGCTGCAGGTTGGAGCAGGCCACGATTACGGCGTCGATGTCAGAGGCCTGCTTGCCGGCCTGCGCCATGGCCTCACGGGCCGCCGCAACGGCAATTTCACACTGGATGGAGGGGCTGCTGTCGGGGCGTTCGGGAATCCGCGGCACCATGCGCTGTGGGTCGAGAATACCCGTCTTGTCGATAACATAGCGAGACTTGATACCCGACGCCTTCTCGACAAACTCGGCGGATGAAGGCTGCAGGGCGGCGATATCACCGGCGGCAATCGCGGCGGCATTTTCCGCGTTGAACTGCTCCACCCAGGTGTTGAATGACTCGACCAGTTCTGCGTTGCTGATGGACTGTGCGGGTGTGAACAACCCGGTGCCGCTGATGACAACCTCGCTCATGACGTACGGATTTCCTGTGGCGTAGAATTAATGGGGGAGTGTAACCAAAAAAGGCCGCGGCAGGGCGGCCTTTTTCGGGCGGCGGGACAGGCTAGCTGCGCTTGTCCAGCGCGACAAAATCCCGCTGGGTGTGGCCGGTGTAGAGCTGGCGCGGCCGTCCGATGCGGTAGCTGCCGCTGATCATCTCGTGCCAGTGCGCAATCCAGCCTACCGTGCGGCCCACCGCAAAGATCACCGTGAACATGCTCGTGGGGATACCGATGGCCTTGAGGATGATGCCTGAATAGAAGTCTACGTTGGGGTACAGCTTGCGCTCGATGAAGTAGGGGTCCTCCAGGGCGATCTGCTCCAGTCGCTTGGCGATGGCGAGCAACGGATCGTTTTCGATGCCCAGCTCCGCCAGCACGTCATCGGCGGCCTCCTTCATCACCTTCGCCCGTGGGTCGAAGTTCTTGTAAACACGGTGCCCGAAGCCCATCAGGCGGAAGGGATCGTCCTTGTCCTTGGCGCGGGAGACGAACTCGTCGATGCGCGATACGTCGCCGATTTCCTCGAGCATTTCCAGTACGGCCTCATTGGCGCCCCCGTGCGAGGGCCCCCAGAGTGCCGCGATGCCTGCCGCGATGCAGGCAAACGGGTTGGCCCCGGATGAACCCGCCAGACGCACTGTCGAGGTGGAGGCGTTTTGCTCATGGTCTGCGTGGAGCAGGAAGATGCGATCCATGGCGCGAGCCAGTACCGGGCTCACATTGCTCGGCTCACAGGGGTTGCCGAACATCATGTGCAGGAAGTTTTCGGCGTAACCCATGTTGTTGTCGGGGTACATGAAGGGTTGCCCGATGGAGAACTTGTAGCTCATAGCCGCCAGCGTAGGCATTTTGGCGATCAGTCGGAACGCAGCAACCTGGCGGTGATGTTCATCGGAGATATCCAGCGAGTCGTGATAAAATGCGGACAAAGCGCCGACAACACCGCACATGACTGCCATTGGGTGCGCGTCGCGCCGGAAGCCGTTGAAGAACGTACGGATCTGCTCGTGGACCATGGTGTGGCGCTTGACGGTGCTGACGAAGGTCTCTTTCTGTTCAGCGGTGGGCAGCTCTCCGTACAGCAGCAGGTAGCAGGTTTCCAGGTAATCACTGTGCTCGGCCAGCTGGTCGATGGGGTAGCCGCGGTGCAGCAGAATGCCCTTGCCGCCGTCGATATAGGTGATTTTCGACTCGCAGGCCGCAGTAGAGACGAACCCCGGATCGTAGGTGAACATGTCCCTGGAGGTGAGGGCACCCACGTCGATCACGTCCGGACCGAGTGTGCCGGAGTACACGGGAAGTTCGATGGTTTCGTCCAGCCCGTCTACTTTCAGGGTTGCTTTTTTGTCGCTCATGAAAGGTCCTGCGATGTGGTTCTGTGGGGTGCCCAACTATAAAGTCTCGGCAGCTTTTGTCAATTGATCTGGCTCTATTTGCCAGCATCCTGAGCCTTTTGGCGGCGAAAGTCCCGGATCGCGAACGCCGACGTTCGGCGACGTTCGCGACATCATGGGTGCCCGCTCCCCGCGCAGGTAGAGGTTTGTAATTAGAAGCGCATCCCCCTATAATTCTGCGCGCTTTCTCTGCACGATCTTTGCGAAAAGCGACAGCGCCTGGCCACGTGGCCGGCCCCCTTTAATCGCCCTTGTGGCGTCCTTAACGGTGGAAACTGAACTGTGAAAGACAAACGTCCCGTGAACCTGGACATCGGCAGCATGCGGCTCCCCATAACCGCATGGGCATCGATCACCCATCGCGCCTCCGGTGTTTTTCTCTTTTTCGCTATGGTCTTCCTGGTGTGGGCGCTCGACATGAGCCTGCGCAGCCCCGAGGACTTCGCCATGCTGCAGGAGGCCCTCACCGGCCCGCTGGCCAAGTTGATCCTCTGGGCGATATCCGCAGGGCTGATCTATCACGCCCTGGCGGGCATCAAGCACATCATCATGGATTTCGGTATCGGTGAAAGCTTCGAGGGCGGCGCCCTGGGCGCGCGCCTGGTGATCGGTCTGTCCGTGGTCCTGATTCTGCTGGCGGGGGTTTTGATATGGTAACTGCAGTCACAAGTTTCGGCCGTTCTGGCACATCCGACTGGCTGGTACAGCGCGTCAGTGGTGTGATTCTGCTGGCCTATTTCCTGTTCATCGCCTGGGTCGTACTCAGTGGCGTGGACTATGTGAGCTGGAAAGCCCTGTTTGCCCAGACCTGGGTGCGCGTGTTCAGCCTGATGGCGCTGCTGTCGCTGGCAGCACACGCCTGGATCGGTCTGTGGGCGGTGGTGACCGACTACCTCACCGAACGCATGATGGGGACAACGGGCAATGTCTTGCGTATATCGTCACAGCTGGCGATTGCGCTGGTGCTTTTTGTGTATGTGGTCTGGGGCGTGCAAGTCCTCTGGGGATATTGAGATATGACAGCATTGCGAACGATTTCTTTTGATGGCGTGATTGTCGGCGGTGGCGGAGCAGGCATGCGCGCAGCGCTGCAGCTGGCGCAGTCCGGTTACAAGACGGCGGTAATTTCCAAAGTCTTCCCCACGCGCTCACACACCGTGTCTGCGCAGGGCGGCATCACCTGCGCCATTGCCAGCGCAGACCCCAATGATGATTGGCGCTGGCATATGTATGACACGGTCAAGGGCTCCGATTATATCGGCGACCAGGACGCCATTGAGTACATGTGCAGCGTCGGCCCGGAAGCGGTGTTCGAGCTGGAGCATATGGGTCTGCCGTTTTCCCGCACCGAGGAGGGGCGTATCTACCAGCGTCCGTTCGGCGGCCAGTCCAAGGGTCCCGACGACCCCACACAGGCCGCCCGGACCTGTGCAGCGGCGGACCGCACGGGGCATGCCCTGCTGCACACCCTGTACCAGGGCAACATCAAGAACAACACCGTCTTCTTCAACGAGTGGTACGCCACCGACCTGGTCAAGAACCAGGATGGCGCGGTGGTGGGCGTGATCGCCATCTGCATGGAAACCGGTGAAACCGTCTACGTGAAGTCCAAGGCCACTGTGTTCGCCACGGGCGGAGCAGGGCGGATCTACGCTTCGACCACCAACGCCCACATCAACACCGGTGACGGTATCGGCATGGCGCTGCGTGCCGGATTCCCGGTGCAGGACATCGAAATGTGGCAGTTCCACCCGACCGGCATCTACGGTGCCGGCACCCTGGTCACCGAGGGTTGCCGCGGCGAGGGTGGCTACCTCATCAACAAGGACGGTGAGCGTTTCATGGAGCGCTACGCGCCCAACGCCAAGGACCTCGCTGGTCGCGACGTGGTCGCGCGCTCGATGATCCTGGAAATCATCGAAGGCCGTGGCTGCGGTCCCGAGGGTGACCACGTGTTCCTGAAGTTGGATCACCTTGGCGAGGAAGTGCTGGAATCACGCCTGCCGGGTATCTGTGAGCTGTCGCGGACCTTCGCCCATGTAGACCCGGTCAAGGCCCCGATTCCCGTTGTGCCGACCTGCCACTACATGATGGGCGGAATCCCGACCAACGTGCATGGCCAGGCGCTGACCGTGGACGCCCAGGGCAACGACCAGATCATTCCCGGTCTTTATGCCTGCGGTGAGGTTGCCTGCGTCTCGGTGCACGGTGCCAACCGGCTCGGCGGCAACTCGCTCCTCGACCTCGTTGTGTTCGGACGCGCCTCGGGTCTGTTTATCGAGAACGCGCTGCGCGAGGGTATCGACATGCGCGATGCCTCACAGACCGATATCGAGCAGGGCATGTCCCGCCTGCGCCGGCTGGATGAGGCCAAGGGTACGGAGAAGTTCCCCGACCTGCGCAAGGAGCTGCAAAACGTCATGCAGAACCACTTTGGCGTGTTCCGCAAGGGCGAGTTCATGCAGGAAGGCATCCGCAAGCTGGCGGACCTGCGCGGCCGCATCGAGGGCGCGGCGCTGACCGATCGCAGCAACACCTTCAACACGGCGCGCATTGAGGCGCTGGAATTGCAGAACCTGCTTGAAGTCGCGGAAGCGACGGCCATCACTGCCGAGGAGCGCAAGGAGAGTCGCGGTGCCCATGCCCGTGATGATTTCCAGGAGCGCGACGACGAGAACTGGCTGTGCCATTCCATGTACTACCCGGAAGGCAAGCGGGTCGGCAAGCGTGCGGTCAATTTCAAGCCGCGCACGGTACCCACCTTCGAGCCGAAAGCCCGTACGTATTAAGACTGTGTAGCTACCCAGAGGTCACCAAACATGCTGCAAGTAAGCATTTATCGTTACAACCCGGAAACCGACCAGCAGCCCTACATGCAGGAGTTTCAGTTCGACACCGAGGGCAAGGACCTGATGGTGCTGGACGTGTTGGAGCAGATCAAGGCACAGGACAGCTCCGTCACCTACCGGCGCTCCTGCCGCGAGGGTGTCTGTGGCTCCGACGGTCTCAACATCAACGGCAAGAATGGCCTCGCCTGCATCACGCCGCTGTCTGCCACTGTGAAGAACAACAAGCTGGTCGTGCGCCCGTTGCCCGGTCTGCCAGTGATCCGCGACCTGGTGGTGGATATGAGCATGTTCTACGCCCAGTACGAGAAGATTCAGCCCTACCTGCAGAACAACACGCCGGCACCGGCCATTGAGCGCCTGCAGTCGCCGGAGGACCGCGCCAAGCTGGACGGCCTTTACGAGTGCATCCTCTGCGCGTGCTGCTCAACCAGCTGCCCCTCTTTCTGGTGGAACCCGGATCGCTTTATCGGCCCGGCCGGGCTGTTGCAGGCCTACCGGTTCCTGGCTGACAGCCGGGATACGGCAACCGATGAGCGGCTGTCCCGACTCGACGACCCGTTCAGCGTTTTCCGTTGTCATGGTATCCAGAACTGTGTCAATGTGTGCCCCAAGGGCTTGAACCCGACGCGGGCAATTGGCCACATTCGTACTATGCTGTTGACTCGGGCAACCTGATTACGAAAACGGTGTTACCCGCCGGAACACCACCGGCATCATCCAATCCCGGAAGGGCATAATGCAAGAGAGTCCGATGGAGCTCCTGAGAAGGAGCTCACATATTGCCGGCGGCAACGCCACCTATGTCGAGGATTTGTACGAATCCTACCTCCGGGATCCCAACGGGGTGCCGGAACAGTGGCGGGATTATTTCGACAAGCTGCCCCGCGTGTCCTCGTCTGCCGTGCAGATGAACGATATTCCGCATTCGACCATCCGCGACCGGTTCGCGCAGATCAGCAAGATGCGTGTGCGCACCGAGGCCACGGTCGCCCACGACTCCCAGGCAACTGAATACGAGCGCAAGCAGGTCAAGGTCGTCCAGCTGGTGTCCGCCTACCGGCAGCGCGGCCACCAGAAGGCGAGCCTTGACCCGCTCGCCCTGCATGTGCGGGAACCGGTCCCCGATCTGGATCTGGCCTTCCACCAGCTCTCTGCAGCAGACCTCGATACCGTGTTCCAGACCGGGAGCATGTACATCGGCAAGGCAGACGCGACGTTGGGCGAGATTGTCGACTCCCTCGAGGCCACCTATTGCAACACCATTGGCGCCGAGTTCATGCATATCGTGGACACCGAGCAGCGCCACTGGATCATGAAACGTATGGAGTCGGTGCGGTCGGCCCCAGTCTTCTCCGACGATGTACGCAAGCAGATTCTGCGCCGTCTGATCAAGGCCGAAGGCCTCGAGAAGTCGCTGGGCTCCAAGTATCCCGGTACCAAGCGCTTTGGCCTCGAAGGTGGTGAGTCGCTTATTCCCATGCTGTCGGAAATGGTGCAGCGCATCGGGTCTTACGGTGCCAAGGAAATTGTTATCGGCATGGCGCACCGCGGCCGACTCAACGTACTGATCAATATCTTCGGCAAGAAGCCCTCGGACCTGTTTGCAGAGTTTGAGGGGCGGGTGGTGTACGACAAGTCCGGTGACGTGAAGTATCACCAGGGCTTTTCCTCAAACCTGATGACCTCAGGGGGTGAGGTGCACCTGGCGCTGGCGTTCAACCCCTCCCACCTGGAAATTGTTTCACCGGTGGTCGAGGGCTCTGTGCGCGCCCGGCAGGATCGTCGCAAGGATCCTTCGGGGGATACGGTCGTGCCGGTGGTCATTCACGGCGATGCCGCCTTCGCCGGGCAGGGCGTGGTGATGGAGACATTCCAGATGTCCCAGACACGGGCCTACAAGACGGGCGGTACGCTGCATATCGTGCTCAACAACCAGGTGGGTTTCACCACCAGCGACCGAGAGGATGCCCGCTCAACGGAATACTGCACTGATGTAGCCAAAATGGTGCAGGCCCCCATCTTTCACGTCAATGCGGATGACCCCGAGGCGGTGCACTTTGTCACCCAGCTGGCGGTCGACTTCCGTAACACCTTCAAGCGGGACGTGGTCGTTGACCTCGTCTGCTACCGGCGTCGCGGCCACAACGAAGCCGATGAGCCCTCGGTGACCCAGCCCCGCATGTACGAGCGCATTCGCAAGCAGCCCACGACGCGCAACCTGTACGCGGCCAAGCTGGTGGAGCAGGGTGCTCTGACGGCCGAGGAAGACGAGTTTCTGGTCAATGAGTACCGCGAGTCCCTCGACCGCGGTGAGCCACTGGTCAGCGGTCTGGTCTCCGAGCCCAACGCCAGCCTGTTCGTCGACTGGACGCCGTACCTCGGGCACGAGTGGACACTGCACTGCGACACCCGTATCGACATGCAGGCGCTGCAGCATCTCGCCCAGGTGACCAACACGCCGCCGCCGAGCTTCCCGCTGCAGCGTCAGGTCAGCAAGATTCTCGAGGATCGTCGGAAGATGGCAGCCGGGGCCATGCCGCTGAACTGGGGGGCCGCAGAGACCCTGGCCTATGCGAGTCTGCTGGATGCCGGCTACCCGGTGCGCCTGACCGGGCAGGACGTGGGGCGCGGCACGTTCTCGCACCGCCACGCCGTGTTGCATAACCAGAAAGACGGCTCCCGCTACATACCCTTGCAGCACATCGATGAGAACCAGGCCCCCTTCGCCATTTACGATTCCCTGCTCTCGGAGGAGGCGGTGCTGGCCTTTGAATACGGCTACGCCACGACCTCGCCGACGGGTCTGGTGATCTGGGAGGCGCAGTTTGGTGACTTCGCCAACGGAGCCCAGGTCGTCATCGACCAGTTCATCACCAGCGGTGAACATAAATGGTCGCGGCTCTGCGGCCTGACCATGCTGCTGCCCCACGGGTACGAGGGGCAGGGCCCCGAGCACTCCTCGGCGCGCCTTGAGCGATTCCTGCAACTCTGTGCAGAGCACAATATCCAGGTGTGCGTGCCGACCACGCCCGCACAGGTGTTCCACATGCTGCGGCGGCAGGCGATCCGACCTCTGCGCAAGCCGCTGGTAGTGATGTCTCCGAAGAGCCTGCTGCGCCACAAGGAAGCGGTGTCGTCGCTGGAAGATCTCGCCAATGGGCATTTCCACAACGTGCTGGATGATTCCGACGAGCTCGATAAAGCGGCGGTGACCCGCCTTATCCTCTGCAGCGGCAAGGTCTACTACGACCTGCTGGCGGCCCGTCGTGAGCGTGGCCTGAACAACGTGGCGCTGATCCGCCTCGAACAGCTGTATCCCTTCCCCGAAGCGGAGCTCTTGCAGGTCCTGGGGAACTACCCGAACGTCACCGATGCCGCCTGGTGTCAGGAGGAGCCCCAGAACCAGGGCGCCTGGTACTCCAGCCAGCATCACATGCGGCGCGTCATGTATGCCCACAACCCCGACGTGTATCTGCGATACGCTGGTCGGGAACCTTCTGCCGCGCCCGCCGCGGGCTATATGGCCCTGCACCTGGCGCAGCTGGAGACGTTTATTAACGATGCCCTGGAACCGACTTGGCTCGGCCAGAACTAGCACTTTCCAAAGGAACCGAAATGGCTATCGAAATCAAGGCCCCATCTTTTCCCGAGTCCGTTGCCGACGGGGAAATCGCGACCTGGCACAAGCAGGAGGGGGAGTCAGTCTCTCGCGATGAGCTCATCGTTGAAATCGAGACCGACAAGGTGGTGATGGAAGTGGTGGCGCCCGAGGACGGGGTGATCAGCAAAATCCACGCTGCTGAGGGCGAAACCATCCAGAGCGAGCAGCTGCTCGCGCTGCTTGAGCCCGGTGCTGCAGCCAGTGTTCAACCGGCGTCCGAGCCGGCGCCTGCCCAGGGCGCTGACACGGCAGGCGCGAAAGACGCTGAGGATGCGGAAGGCCTGATGGGCCCTGCGGCGCGCCAGCTGGTCGAGGAGCACAAGCTGGACGCAGCGAGTATCAGCGGGACCGGCAAGGGGGGGCGCATCACCAAGGAAGATGTGCTCGCGCATCTCAAGAACAAGCCCGCGGCAGCCCCTGCAGCCGCTCCGGCGGCCCCGGCCAAGCCCAGCGTCAGCGAAGACACGATGCCGCAGGTGCCTGCCGGCCCCACCGGCGAGCGCATCGAAAAGCGCGTCCCCATGACACGTATGCGCGCCCGGATCGCCGAGCGTCTGCTTGAGGCGACGCATGGCACGGCTATGTTGACGACCTTTAACGAGGTCAACATGGCGCCGGTGATGGCGCTGCGCGAGAAGTACAAGGAACAGTTCGAGAAGGTGCACAACGGCACCCGTCTCGGCTTCATGGGCTTTTTTGTCAAAGCCTGCTGCGAGGCGCTGAAGCGCTTCCCCGAAGTGAATGCCTCCATCGACGGCACTGATGTGGTCTACCACGGCTACCAGGATATCGGCGTTGCCGTGTCCGCACCGGGTGGGCTGGTGGTGCCGGTGCTGCGCGACGCCGATTTCATGAGCCTCGCGGATGTGGAAGCAGCCATACGCGATCTCAGCCTGCGCGCGCGTGACAGCAAGCTGACCATCGACGACATGACCGGTGGCACCTTCACGGTGACCAACGGCGGCGTCTTTGGGTCACTCATGTCGACTCCCATCCTGAACCCGCCACAGACCGGCATCCTGGGCATGCACAAGATCCAGGAGCGACCGATGGCGGTCGATGGCGAAGTGGTCATCCTCCCCATGATGTACCTTGCGCTGTCCTACGATCACCGCCTTATTGATGGCAAGACGGCGGTGCAGTTCCTGGTGGCAGTAAAAGACCTGATTGAAGATCCGGCGCGCATTCTGCTGCAGTTGTAAGCACTCGACGGGAATAGGGAAGACAATGGCTGACAAATACGATGTAGTGGTGATTGGTGCGGGCCCCGGTGGCTACGTAGCCGCAATCAAGGCGGCCCAGCTGGGCCTGTCGACGGCCTGTGTGGAGCAGTGGGTGGACGCCGAGGGTAAAACGCGCCTTGGTGGTACCTGTCTCAACGTAGGGTGTATCCCTTCCAAGGCACTGCTCGACAGCAGCCAGAAATTCGTCGAGGCGCGGGACCATTTCAGCCTGCACGGCATCTCCATTGACACGCCTCGTATGGATATCGCGGCGATGATGGCCCGCAAGAACAAGATCGTCGACCAGCTCACCGGCGGCATCACCGGGCTGTTCAAGCACAATGGCGTGACCAGCATCCAGGGTCGGGGCAAGGTGCTGGCCGGCTGCAAGGTAGAGGTCACTGACAAGGATGGCAAGGTCAGCGTCATCGAAGCCGGCAACATTATTATCGCCGCAGGTTCCAGCCCCATCGCCATCCCGCCGGCGCCCGTGGACAATGAATACATCGTCGACTCCACCGGTGCCCTGGAGTTCAGCGAGGTGCCGCAGCGACTCGGCGTCATCGGCGCCGGCGTCATCGGCCTGGAACTTGGCAGTGTCTGGGCGCGTCTGGGCGCCGAGGTGGTGATGCTGGAGGCGCTGGATGAACTGCTGCCGATGATGGATACGCAGATCGCCAAGGAGGCTGGCAAGATTTTCCGCAAGCAGGGCCTGGATATCCGCCTCAGCACCCGGGTAACCGGCGCTGTCGTGAAGGATGGCAAGGTGGAAGTGACCTTCACCAATGCCGACGGCGAACACCGTGAAGTCTTCGACAAGCTGATTGTTTCGGTGGGGCGACGCCCGCGCACCGAGGACCTGCTGGCCACCGATTGCGGCGTGAACCTCGACGAGCGCGGCTTCATCTACGTCAACGACCACTGTGCCACCGAGGCGCCGCACGTTTTTGCTGTGGGTGATGTGGTGCGTGGCCCGATGCTCGCGCACAAGGGTTCGGAAGAGGGCGTGATGGTGGCAGAGCGCATTGCCGGCAAGAAGGTGCAGCTGAATTACGATTGCATCCCCTCGGTAATCTATACCCACCCCGAAGTTGCTGCGGTCGGTCGCACAGAGCAGGAGTTGAAGTCCGACGGCGTAGACTACAAGGTGGGCGTATTCCCGTTCGCGGCCAGCGGCCGCGCTTTGGCGGCGAATGATACCGATGGCATGGTCAAGATTATTGCCGACGCAGAGACCGATCGCGTGCTCGGCTGTCATATTGTGGGCCCGTCTGCTGCCGATCTTGTGCAGCAGGTGGTGATCGCAATGGAGTTCGGTTCCAGTTCGGAAGATCTGGCACTGACCGTTTTTGGACATCCGACCCTGTCGGAAGCAGTACACGAGGCCGCTCTGGCCGTGCATGGCCATGCCATTCACATTGCCAATCGCAAGCCTCGGAAATGAACTTTGCCCGGTCGCGCGCGCATAAAACCTATTCTGGCGCAGACGAGGCACTGGGGGGTATGGGCCGTTAGGGCGCATTCCAGGACACTACGTAACACACAGGACAAAGCATGAACCTTCACGAGTATCAGGGCAAACAGCTGTTTGCTGAGTACGGCTTGCCCGTATCCAAGGGCTATGCTGTCGACTCGCCGGAAGAGGCGGTCAAGGCAGCGGAGACCATCGGTGGTGACATGTGGGTCGTCAAGGCTCAGGTGCACGCGGGCGGCCGCGGTAAAGCGGGTGGCGTCAAGCTGGTGAAAACCACCGACGAAGTACGCGATTTCGCTGCCAAGTGGCTGGGCCAGAACCTGGTGACCTACCAGACTGACGAAAATGGCCAGCCGGTCAGCAAGATTCTGGTCGAGACCTGCACCGATATCGCCGAGGAGCTTTACCTCGGCGCGGTGGTTGACCGCGCAACCCGCCGCATCGTTTTCATGGCCTCTACCGAGGGCGGTGTGGAAATCGAGAAGGTCGCCGAGGAAACCCCGGAGAAAATCCTGCGCGCGGTTATCGACCCGCTGGTCGGTGCACAGCCGTACCAGGGCCGTGAGCTGGCGTTCCAGCTGGGTCTGGAAGGCGACCAGATCAAGCAGTTTGTGAAAATCTTCATGGGGCTGGCGCAGCTGTTCAAGGAAAAGGACCTGGCGCTGATTGAGGTCAACCCGCTGGTGATTACCGACCAGGGCAACCTGCACTGCCTGGATGCCAAGCTGGGTGTGGACGGCAACGCGCTGTATCGCCAACCGGCCTTGCGTGAGATGCACGATCCCTCCCAGGAAGATGCCCGTGAGGCGCACGCCGCCAAGTGGGAGCTGAACTACGTGGCCCTGGACGGCAATATCGGCTGCATGGTGAATGGCGCTGGTCTGGCCATGGGCACCATGGATATCGTCAAGCTGCACGGTGGTGCCCCGGCGAACTTCCTGGACGTCGGCGGTGGTGCAACCAAGGAGCGCGTATCGGAAGCGTTCAAGATCATCCTCTCCGACGATAAGGTCAAGGCGGTCCTGATCAACATCTTCGGCGGTATCGTGCGCTGTGACCTCATTGCAGAAGGCGTGATCGGCGCTGTGCAGGAAATCGGTGTACAGGTGCCGGTTGTTGTGCGTCTTGAAGGCAACAACGCGGAGCTGGGCCGTCAGGTCCTGGCCGACAGTGGCCTGAACATCATTGCCGCAACCAGCCTCACCGATGCTGCCCAACAGGCAGTCAAAGCAGCTGAAGGAGCCGCCTGAAATGAGTATTCTGATTGACAAGAACACCAAGGTGATCTGCCAGGGCTTCACCGGCTCCCAGGGCACCTTCCACTCCGAGCAGGCGATTGCCTATGGCACCCAGATGGTGGGTGGTGTGACGCCCGGCAAGGGCGGCCAGACCCATCTTGGCCTGCCCGTGTTCAACACTGTGGCGGAAGCCGTAGCAGCCACCGGCGCCGATGCGTCAGTGATCTACGTGCCTGCGCCGTTCTGCAAGGACTCCATCCTCGAAGCGGCCAACGGTGGCGTCAAGCTCATCGTATGCATCACCGAGGGTATCCCGACCCTCGACATGCTGGACTGCAAGGTCAAGTGTGATGAGCTCGGTGTGCGCCTGATTGGCCCCAACTGCCCTGGCGTGATCACGCCCGGCGAGTGCAAGATCGGCATTATGCCGGGTCACATTCACCTGCCCGGTAAAGTCGGGATCGTTTCGCGCTCCGGCACCCTGACCTATGAAGCGGTCAAGCAGACCACGGACGCGGGCTTTGGCCAATCGACCTGCGTCGGCATCGGCGGCGACCCGATTCCGGGGTCCAACTTTATCGACATCCTGGCGATGTTTGAAAAAGATCCGGCGACCGAAGCCATTGTCATGATCGGTGAAATTGGTGGCACCGCCGAAGAAGAGGCTGCGGCCTTTATCAAGGCCAACGTCACCAAGCCTGTGGTCTCCTATATTGCCGGCGTGACTGCGCCGAAGGGCAAGCGGATGGGCCACGCCGGTGCCATCATCTCCGGCGGCAAAGGCACGGCGGACGAAAAGTTTGCTGCGTTGGAAGATGCCGGTGTGAAAACCGTGCGCAGCCTTGCTGACATCGGCAAGGCGCTGGCGGAAGTCACTGGCTGGAAGTAAGCAGTCAGGGTCGCGGCAGGCAGTGCACGTGCTGCCTGTTCCCGTCACAAAAAAAGCCCGCTTGATGCGGGCTTTTTTTGTGGCTGAATACCTGCCGGCCTATTCGCCGGGCACCTGTGATTGCCACTGCAGGGGAGCGACGGCGCGGATGCGCTCCGCATCCTCTGGCAGCAGGAAGCCTCCCTCCAGCGCGCGGTCCAATGCGTCCGCGACGGCGGCTTCGTAACCAGCCTGGTCTACGTACAGGGACGCCATTTGCGCGGCGTCGAACAGTACCGTGGTGCCAAACAGGAAGCACAGACGGTCACCTTCCTGGCCCTCTCCGGAGAGAACGGCTACGGGCGCATCCACCCAGGGCGTGCGTACACCACCCAGCACATTGCCCTGGGTGTCCTTCAGGAACGCTGTGCCGCTATCGTCCACGCTCAGCAGTTCTGCCGTCGGGGGTGCGGTGCCGTCGCGCACCCAGGTGTCCAGCGCGCGCAGGGCTGCTCCGAAGACCCAGGCCATGGGCCCCGCGTTCACGGGCCGCGCGCAGTTCAGAAAGCCGGGTATGCCGTTGGCTTCCTCTACCAGCAGAAAGCGCGGGTCGACCCCGGTGTCCTGACGGCCGATGATGAAAGAGTAATAATCACCGTGCGCCGTTCCCGCAACCTCCCAGAGACGGAAGCGGTCGGTGTCCGGCTGGCGGTCGTTGATGGAGCCCAGGAGCAGAACATCGGTTTCCGTCTGGAAGTTGAACACGGGCACGTTCAGATCCTCGCGAAAGAGGACACTTTCAGGTGTCGGTATCTCGGTTTCAGGCTCCTGTGACAGGGGTGAGCTGCCATCGCCCCTGCTGTGCACCATATAACCATCGAAGGTGTTGTACAGCGGATGAATGGCGTTGATATAGGTCGCCAGGCGCCCGGCCGACTGTGACTCGCCGAGGGCAATCATCTGCTCCACCTGCAGGCCTTCCAGGAGGTCGACGTCGGCGGGCTCACGCAGTGCCTGTGCCGCTTGCGAGAACATGTCGTAGGAGTAGCTGTCGCCCGGGTGCTCCAGGCTGCCGTAGCGGGCCGGGTTCACCGCTTTCAGGTGCAACGGTGCCACCGGTGTTCCGGAGCCTTCGATGCCCACGCGCTGTGCCGAGACACCTACCCACACATGACCCTGGCGCAGCATTTCCACATGGCCTGAGCCATAGGATGGGCCGGTGTCGAAGCCGGCGGTCACGTTCAGCCACTCCACGAGCACCGTCCCACTGAAGTCACCGTCGTCGATAGGGCGGTAGACCACAACGCGTGTGCGGTAATTGGCGGTGCCCGCGGGTTCCGCCTCCCAGGCGCCATCACTGCCGAGTTCGTTCAGGTTGCTGAAGGCGCTTGCCTCGCCAGAGAGGAAATACTCACGCTGGCGGTAGCCGACATCGGCGAGGTCAAATGTCGTGGAGAGCAGGAACAGATCCCCCTCGTCCGGCGGGTCGGCGACTTCAGGCTGTGCAATGGGCAGGTAGTCGGGTTCTACGGGTGGCGGCGGCTCCGGCGGCGCGGGCACACCATCGCTGCCATCGCTGCAGCCGGTAAGAAGGACAATGGAAAGCCCGAGTGCAAGCGGCCAACGGTGGGTGAGCATGTTCATGCGCTGTCTCCGGATTGTTATGAGGCTAATATGCATTAGCCTGACTTGAAATACCAGCAGTTAGCCCCCACCTCTGTAGTTGCCCACGGCAATACACTTATTCACCTGTCACTACTCGCGAGGGACCCATGACTGCGGATGTGAAAAAAGAAACGCTTGGTTTTCAAACCGAGGCCCGCCAGCTGCTGCACCTGATGATTCATTCTCTGTACAGCAACAAGGAGATTTTCCTGCGTGAGCTGATTTCCAATGCCTCGGACGCAATCGACAAGCTCCGGTTTGCGGCGCTTGCCGACGACAGCCTGCTGGAAGGGCAGGGCGATTACGCGATCCGTGTCGACGTCGACAAGGACGCCAACACCATCACGATCAGCGACAACGGCATTGGCATGAACCGGGATGAGGTGGTCGAGAACCTCGGCACCATCGCCAAATCGGGCACGGCGGCCTTTCTGGAGAGCCTGAGTGGCGACCAGAAAAAGGATTCGCAACTGATTGGCCAGTTCGGTGTGGGCTTCTACTCGGCGTTTATCGTGGCCGATCGTGTGGAGGTGCACACGCGCAAGGCAGGTGCCGATGCGCAAAGCGGTGTGCTCTGGGAGTCCCACGGTGAGGCGGAATTCACCATTGAGCCCCGCGAAAAAGACACCCGTGGCACCACGATCACGCTTTTCCTGAAGCCCGCCTGCAGTGAATTCGCCGATGACTGGCGGGTGCGCAGCGTGATCAAGAAGTACTCCGACCACATTTCCGTACCGGTGATGATGCTGGAAGCGGCAACTGCCAGCAGCGATGATGACGACGCTGCGGAAGAAGCTGAGGCGCCACAGTACAAGCCGGTCAATGAGGCGACGGCGCTGTGGACACGTGCGCGTGCCGACATCAGCGACGAGGAGTACACGGCCTTCTATCGCCATGTGTCCCACGATTTTGAGGAGCCACTCAGCTGGAGTCACAACAAGGTTGAGGGCAAGCAGGAATATACCAGCCTGCTCTACATCCCTCGCCGCGCTCCCTTCGACCTGTGGAACAGGGACATGAATCGCGGTCTCAAGCTGTACGTGCAGCGCACGTTTATCATGGACGACGCCGAACAGTTCCTGCCCCTGTACCTGCGCTTTGTCAAAGGGGTGGTCGATTCCAATGATCTGCCCCTGAACGTGTCGCGGGAAATTCTGCAGCAGGACAGCGCTGTTGACGCCATGCGCAGCGCGCTGACCAAGCGTGTCCTCGACATGCTGGGCAAACTGGCGAAAAAGGAAGGCGATGACTATGCGACTTTCTGGAAAGAATTTGGCCAGGTGCTGAAAGAGGGGCCAGCCGAAGACTTTGGCAACCGGGAGAAAATTGCCGGCCTGCTGCGCTTCAGTACCACCCACACTGACCAGCCGGCTCAGGACCAGTCGCTGGCAGACTATGTTGGGCGCATGCAGGAGGGGCAGGACAAGATCTACTACGTGGTGGCCGAGAACTTCAACACGGCACGCAAGAGCCCGCACCTTGAAGTGTTCCGCAAGAAAGGTATCGAGGTCTTGCTGCTCAGTGACCGTGTCGACGACTGGTTGATGAACCAGCTGCAGGAGTTCGACGGCAAGAAATTCCAGGACGTGGCGCGGGGTGCACTGGACCTCGAAGAGGACTCCGAGGAAGCGAAGGCCGAAAAGGAGAAACTCAAGCAGAACAGCGAAGCACTGGTGGAACGCCTCAGTGGCGCACTGGGTGATGCGGTGGCCGAAGTGCGGGCCTCATCCCGGCTCACTGAATCACCAGCCTGTCTGGTGGTGGGTGAATTCGACATGGGTGCGCAGATGAAGCGTATTCTCGAAGCAGCGGGTCAGCCGGTGCCGGACAGCAAACCCATACTTGAAATCAATCCCGTGCACCCGCTGCTGCAGATGCTGGACGCGGAACAGGATGAGGCGCGCTTCAGTGACCTTGCGCATGTGGTGCTTGACCAGGCCACGCTGGCTGAGGGAGGGCAGTTGGAAGATCCGGCTACTTTTGTCAGCCGTCTCAACAGCCTGCTGCTGCAAATGAGCAAGCGCTGAGCTCTGCCCTGCGGGCCTGGTGCTTGCCACGCCCGCAGCACGGTGCCAAGCTGCAACGCGTCCGCGATGGCAGAACGCTTTACGGCGCCATCAGGTTCAGGTCACAGCAACAGGGAGCACGCCATGCCTCGTTCGCACCGGGTCGCCGTTCTCGGCGGGGGCAGTTTCGGCACCGTTATCGCCAATCTGATCGCGGTGAATGGCCATCGCGTGGCCCTCTGGGGGCGCAATGCCGAGCGTGTCGACCTCATCAACACCCTGCGTGAAAACAGGGAGTATCTGCCCGGCTATCGGCTGGACGACGGTTTGCGCGCCACCACGTCACTGGCCGACGCTGTCAGCGACACCGATATCGTCTTTGTCGCGGTGCCCAGCGCATCCTTCCGCCAGATCGTGCGCGACGTGGCACCCCTGGTGGCCCCGCAGACCTGCCTGGTGAGCCTGACCAAGGGGATAGAGCCCGGTGGCTTTCGCCTGATGAGCGAGATCCTGCGGGAAGAGCTGCCAGCCAACCCGCGTGCTGTGCTCAGTGGGCCCAATCTGGCGAGTGAGATCGCGGCGGGGCAGGTTACCGGCTCGGTGGTCGCCAGTGACAGCGATGCACTGAACCGGTCACTGCACGACCTGCTGCACAGTGAACGCTTCCTGGTCTACGCATCACGGGATCTGTTCGGCGTGGAACTGGGCGGTGCGTTGAAGAATGTCTACGCCATACTCGCTGGTCTCTGTGCCGCCTTGTCCTTCGGCGAAAATACCGTCGGCATGCTGCTGACGCGTGCCCTGGCGGAAATGTCACGTTTTGCGGTGCGCCTCGGGGCGAACCCGCTCACTTTTCTCGGCCTTGCGGGCGTGGGAGATCTCTTTGTGACCTGTTCGTCGCCGCTGTCGCGGAACTACCGCATCGGTTTTGCAGTGGGCAAGGGCGAGCCGCTGGACGCGGTGCTCGACGCGATGGATCAGGTCGCCGAAGGCATCAACACGCTGGCGCTGCTGAAAGCGGAGGCGGATCGGCGGGGTGTGCACATGCCACTAGTCAATGGTTTGTACGGAATTCTGTACGAGCAGCGTCCGGTCACGGAGATCTTCAGTGCTATGATGTCCCGCGAGCAGGCGCATGATGTGGAGTTTGCCGTGGGTGATTTTCACCCGACACACAGCGCAAGGAGAGAGGGTTGAAGGTTTCCGTACAACATTGCCGGGCAGCGTGTTTGCTGCTGGCCTGGGCTGTGGTAGCCGGCGCGGGTGCTGCAAGCGCCTCTGGCTACAGTCCGCAGGTGCTGGTGGACGAACTCGAGGCGTTTCCCCACGCGCTGTCGATTGCGCGCAAACAGGAGGTGGTGCGGGATCACGAAATAGGTCTTGGACCCATTCAGAAATCCATGGGCGCCTGGGTATTTCGCGATAGCGTGCGTATGGATGGTGAACTGCAGCGCCTGACCTGGCAGATTGTCGACGGTTTTACCTCGCGCGAGGTACTGCAGCGGCTGGAGCAGAGCCTGTCTGCGCAGGAGCAGGCAACGCGCTTGTTCGGCTGCGATGGCCGGGCCTGTGGTTCGGGCTCACAATGGGCCAACAGGGTGTTTGGACAGCGACTGCTGTACGGCCGTGCCGACGACCAGAGTTACCGCGTTTATGCCGTGCAGACTACAGGGGCGGCTTACCGCGTGTTGCTGTACAGCGGCGCCCGTTCCTCCGATCGCCAGTATCTGCATCTTGATATACTCGAGGTCAACCCCGAGGTCGACGAAGGCCGGCTTTAGCGGCCCAATTGCAGCAGCGACAGGAACTCGTCGCGCGTCTTCTGCTCGGTGCGGAACGAGCCAAGCATTGCCGAGGTCTTCATCACCGAGTTCTGCTTCTCCACGCCGCGCATCATCATGCACATGTGCTGTGCCTCGATGATAACGCCGACGCCCTCAGCGTCGGTGACGTCCATAATGGTTTGCGCGATCTGCGTGGTCAGGGATTCCTGTATTTGCAGGCGCCGCGCGAAAACATCGACGATGCGGGCGACCTTTGACAGGCCCAGCACCTTGCCGGTGGGAATGTAGGCCACGTGGCATTTGCCGATAAAGGGCAGTACGTGATGCTCGCACAGCGAATACAGCTCAACATTCTGCACCAGCACCATTTCACTGGAGTCGGAGGGGAACAGCGCATTGTTGACTACATCCTCCACCGACTGATGGTAGCCACGCGTGAGGAATTCGAAAGCCTTCGCGGCGCGCTTCGGCGTGTCAGCGAGGCCCGGCCGGGACAGGTCCTCGCCGATCGCCGCAATGATTTTCGCCCACTCTTGTTCCATGAATTGTTCCCCTGGTGACCACCCCGGTGGCGGGCCGAGGATAGTAGCAACCGCCCCGGATGAAGGCAAACCTGTAGCGACCTGGCCGGGCTCCGCGCGACCGGCAGATCGAGGCTACTGCCGCCGCAGCGGATCCATTACACTCGCCGCATGCGAAGCAAACACATAACCTCGGTCGCCGCCGCGACCACCATCGGCGAAGCGCTGGAGCGGGTCAATGCCGCGCTGGAGGCGTCCCCCGCGTATTTTGGCCACGGCACGGATAACCCCTGGGACGAGGCGGTGCAACTGGTGCTGTGGTGTGCTGGGCTGCCCGCTGACAGTGACGACCGCGTGCTGGGCTTGCCGCTGACCGCAGCCCAGTCGGCCAGGGCTGCCGAGCTGCTGCAGCGACGGATTCAGGACCGCGTTCCCTTGCCCTACCTGACCGGCGAGGCGTGGTTTGCCGGGCTTCGCTGGCGGTGTGATACGCGCGCGATTATTCCGCGATCCCCAATTGCAGAGCTGCTGCGTGCCGGCTACCAGCCCTGGTATCAGGGACCCGGGCCTGCGCGGGTGCTGGACCTCTGCTGCGGCGGTGGTTGTATCGGCCTCGCGACGGCGTGGTATCTGCCGGATGCCGAGGTTGACCTGATTGACCTGGACGCGGATGCCCTTGCGCTGGCGGCAGTAAATGCGCGGGAGCTGGGCGTGGAGGGCCGCGTGCGTATTCTACAGTCCGATCTGTTTACGGCAGTGCAGGGCAAGCGCTACGACATTATCGTCACCAACCCGCCCTATGTCGATGCGACAGACCTGGCAGCCATGCCGGCGGAGTACGCCCATGAGCCGGCACTGGCACTCGGCTCCGGTGCGGACGGCCTGGATCTGACGCGACGGATCCTTGCCGAGGCGGCGGGGCATCTGCAGCCCCACGGACTGCTGGTGCTGGAAGTGGGCAACAGCTGGGAGGCGCTGGAGGAGGCGTTTCCGCAGCTGCCTTTTACCTGGGTGGAGTTTGCCCACGGCGGTCACGGTGTCTGCGTCCTGACCGCTGCGGAGCTGCGTGAAAGTCGGCCAGCTGCGGGCTTATAGCGTATACTTGCACGTTTCTGGCGGAGACCCCTTAACCATGTCTGGCAATACTCTCGGCAAGCTGTTCACGGTGACCAGCTTCGGTGAAAGCCACGGCCCTGCCCTGGGCTGTATCGTCGACGGCTGCCCGCCCGGGCTCAGCCTGAGCACGGCGGACCTGCAGCGCGACCTGGATCGACGCAAGCCCGGTACCTCCCGATACACCACACAGCGGCGCGAGGCGGACGAAGTGCAGATCCTGTCCGGCGTGTTCGAAGGCCGCACCACCGGTACCTCAATCGGCCTGTTGATTGCGAACACGGATCAGCGCTCGAAAGACTACTCGAATATTGCCAACACCTTCCGCCCGGCGCACGCGGATTATACCTATCAGCAGAAGTACGGGTTTCGCGACTATCGGGGCGGCGGCCGCTCGTCAGCCCGGGAAACCGCGATGCGCGTGGCGGCGGGGGCGATTGCCCGCAAGTTTCTGCAGGAGCGCTACGGCATTCTCATTCGCGGCTATCTGGCACAGCTGGGTCCGATCCGCGCCGACACCGTGCAGTGGGACAGTATCGACAGCAATCCGTTTTTCTGCCCGGATCCAGCGAAGGTGGCTGAGATGGAAGCGTATATGGCGGCGCTCAATAAACGCGGTGATTCCATTGGCGCGCGGATCAACGTCGTTGCGAGCGGTGTCATGCCGGGCCTGGGCGAACCAGTGTTTGATCGCCTGGACGCGGATATTGCCCACGCCATGATGGGTATCAACGCGGTGAAGGGCGTGGAAATCGGTGCTGGCTTCGCCGTCGTCGAGCAGCAGGGCAGTGAACATCGCGACCTGCTTACGCCGGAGGGTTTTGTCGGCAACAATGCCGGCGGCGTTCTGGGGGGGATATCCAGCGGGCAGGACATCACGGTCAGCCTGGCGTTGAAGCCGACCTCCAGCATCCGCCAGCCGGGTGCCACGATCGATACCTCGGGGGCGGCTATGGAAATGGCCACCCACGGCCGCCACGACCCCTGTGTCGGCATTCGGGCCACCCCCATTGCCGAGGCCATGCTGGCGATCGTGCTGATGGACCACGTGCTGCGCCACCGCGGGCAGAACATGGACGTCACCTGCGCGACGCCGGTACTGCCGGCGTCGGCGCCGGCGCGCTAGCGCTTCCCGTGGCGCGCTCCCGACGGCGTTACCTGCGCACCCTCATTCTGGGGCTGCTGGCCATGGCGGCGCTGGTGTGGGGCGCAGTCGACAGCTTTGACATTCCTCTCGAGCGTATCTGGGACATGTTCCTGATGACCCTGATGGTCGTTGTCGCACTGGTGCTTGCCGCGGCCGCGACGGCCGCCCTGTGGATAGGTGTTCGGCGCCTCTCAACGCGCGACTGAGCTGTCACCGAGGTCGATCTCCAGCGTCATCTGCTCCGCAATGCCGTCGAGGGCATCGGTCAGGGCTTCACGTGACGCACCCTGCGGGATTTCAGCAAGAATATCGGCACGGAACAGCAGTTCACCGCTCATCGGCGCGCTGCTGACCTCACTCTCCATATCGATGACGTTCACCTGCTCCGCGGCGAGTGCCCGGGAAATCTCGCGGACGATACCGGGCCGGTCCGGCCCGAGTACCGCGAGTGAAATACGCTGTCCTGCGGCGGGTGCGGTACCGGCGGTGGCCGGCGTGACACGCACACTGATGCCGCTGCTCGCAAGACCCTTCAGCGTCTGCTCCAGGGTGTCACCGGCGTCTTCCGGCAGTGAAACCAGTACCAGCCCGGCAAATTTTCCGCCCAGTTGGGAAAGGCGGCTCTCCTGCCAGTTGCCACCACAGCGCTCGATCGCGCTGGACAATTGTTCGACGAGGCCGGGACGGTCGTCGCCAATGAAGGTTACGATAAAAGAAGATTGCACGATCAGGCTCCACATTCATTGCGACAGCCCGTATATTAACCCGCAACCCCATGTGGCAGAAGGAAGCAACCATGAAATATGTACTGGCATTGTTATTGGCCGTGGCCCTGGCTCCGGCACAGGCGGCCCTCGACTGGGAGACCGCACTGAATGGCGATCAGCGCAGCGCCGAAAACAAGGCGCGTGACAGCTCACGCCATCCCCGGCAGACACTGGAGTTTTTCGGCATTGAAGAAGGCATGACGGTCGTCGAGCTGTCGCCCGGCGGTGGCTGGTATACCGAGGTGCTGGCCCCACTGGTGGCGCCGAACGGGCAGCTCTACGCGGCGCACTTCGGCATGAACCTGTCCTCCAACGCCTACTTTCGCAATGCACTCGGCGGGTTCCTGCAGAAGCTTGCCAGCAACAACGATCTGTACGGCCCGGTGAAAGTCACCCAACTGGCACCGCCGGACGAAGTCACGGTTGCACCGGCGGGCTCCGCCGACCTCATCGTGGCGTTTCGCAATATCCATAGCTGGATGCGCATGGGCAGCCTCGATGCGACGCTGGCGGCTGCGTTTACTGCGCTCAAGCCCGGTGGCGTGCTGGGCATCGTGCAACATCGCGCACCCTCCGGCGATGATCCTGCCGAAATGGCGCGCAGCGGCTACGTGACCGAAGCCTATGTCATTGCTGCAGCGGAGAAAGCCGGCTTCAAGCTGGATGCCCGCAGCGAGATCAATGCCAACCCCCGCGATACCGCAGATCACGCCAACGGTGTCTGGTCGCTGCCGCCTGCCCTGCGCGGCGGTGATGAGGACCGCGCGAAGTTCGAGGCCATTGGCGAAAGTGACCGCATGACGCTGCGGTTCGTGAAGCCGGCGTAAGCCTTGGCAGACCTGCTGGAAATACCGCCAGCCCGCCTCTCTGCTGAGGTGCTGGCGGCCCTGCTGGAGGAGTTTGCCAGCCGCGATGGCACCGACTACGGCGACCGGGAGCTTAGCCTCGCCGCCAAGGTGCAGCAGCTTCGCGCCCAGCTCGACTCTGGCGCGCTGGCGCTGTTGTATGACGGTGATAGTGAAGCCTGGGATCTGCTGCCGCGCGACAGTGCGAGCGTGTTGCTGTCAGGTGGCGTCCTGTCGTGACGCGGCCAGCCAGTGACCACACGCTGGATGTGACCGGTTTGTATTGCCCGGAACCGGTCATGCTGCTGCACAATCGCATTCGCGATATGCAGGTGGGTGAGACCGTGTGCGTAGTGGCCACGGACCCGACCACGCAACGCGATATCCCCCAATTCTGCGCCTTTCTTGGCCACGATCTGCTCACCGAAACGGAGGAGGGCGGCGAGTTTCTCTTCCTGTTGCGCAAAGGCGGCTGAATGACCCCCGCTGGAGAGCCGATGCCATATCATCAGCCGGTATTCTGCGCCGGCCGCGTAGAGCGGGTTTTCGCCGAGTGCTTCTTTCACAGCGAAAATACCCTGCTCTGTGGCGGCGCGGAAGAACCACTGTACGCGCCTGCCGTGCACCCGGGTGAGCCGCATCGACTGTGGTTTCGCGAAGACTTCTTTGCCAGTGCGCTGCACGAGAGCGCGCACTGGTGTATCGCCGGCAGCGCACGTCGGCAGCAGGTTGACTTCGGCTATTGGTACGCCCCCGAGGGGCGCGATCCCGAGGCGCAGGCGGCCTTCGAGGCGGTGGAGGTTCGCCCACAGGCTCTGGAGTGGTGTTTTTCCGTGGCCTGCGGTTATCCGTTTCGTGTCAGCACCGACAACCTCGCGGCGGAGGGCGGCGTCGCCGCTGACCACAGTGCGTTCCGTGCTGCTGTGCGTCGCGAAGCGCTGCGTCTGTCTGGCGCCCCCCTGCCGCGTCGCGCGGCGGTGTTTTATCGGGCCCTGCAGGCGGAGTTCGGCAGAAGTGGACCACTCACGCCGGCCCTGATCAGGGCGACGGCAGCCCAGCCCGATTGATGCGCATTCTCGCCGACCAGAACATTCCCGGCCTGGACGCATACTTCCACGCCCTCGGCGAGGTGCGTGTGATGGCAGGGCGGGACATTGCGGCTCACGACCTGCGGGATGTGGATGTGCTGCTGGTGCGCTCGGTGACGCGTGTGGATAACGCCCTGCTTCAGGGCAGCCGGGTGCGTTTTGTGGGGAGCGCGACGGCAGGGCTGGACCATGTGGACATCAACGGGCTCAAAGCAGCGGGTGTCGGGTTTGCCGCAGCGCCCGGTGCCAATGCCAATGCGGTGGTCGAGTACGTGCTGGCCGCTATCGCCGCACAGCCGGACATGCTGGAGCGGCTGCTTGATGGCGGACGCGTCGGCATTATTGGCTACGGCCACGTCGGACGCTTGCTGCGGGAGCGTCTTGCGGCGCTGGGCATTGCCAGCCTGCAGTATGACCCGTGGCTGGCGCCAGGCCAGGTGCCGGAGCCCGCCTCCCTGGACGCGGCGCTGGCCTGCGAGGTGGTGTCGGTGCACACGTCGCTGACTCACGACGCTCCCTGGCCCAGTTTTCACCTGCTGGGCGCTCCGCAGCTCGCCAGGCTGGGGCCGCAGAACCTGCTGATAAACGCGAGTCGCGGAGCGGTTGTGGATCAGGCTGCATTGCTGGCGCGGCTGCAGGCGCCGAACCCGCCACAGTGCGTGCTGGACGTCTGGGAGTTCGAGCCCGAGGTCTCGGCCGCGTTGTTGCGGCGGGTGAGTCTTGGCACGGCGCACATCGCCGGCTATAGCCATGATGCCAAACTGGCCGCCACGCGGCAGCTGGCACAGGCGGTGCAGAGCGCTTTCGGCCTTGTGCAACATGCCATCGCTACGGCGGCCGTGGCCGATCCCCTGGTGCTCCCTGCGGGGTTGCGCGGCGTTGCTGTGCTGCGCTGGCTGTGTGGGGCGCGCTACGACATCCGGGCAGATGACCGCGCCCTGCGCGAGGCGGTCCTTGAGGTCGATGCGGATCGAGCCCGCAGGGCCTTCGATGAGCTGCGCAGGGGCTACCCCATGCGACGTGAACTGGCGGGCAGCCGCGTACAGGCCGGCAACGCAGAACAGCGCAGGTGGATAACGGCGTTGGGTGGGGACGTGCAGTAGCGGGCAGGGGATGGAGCGGGAAACCGGGTTCGAACCGGCGACCTCAACCTTGGCAAGGTTGCGCTCTACCAACTGAGCTATTCCCGCGGCGCTTGAAAGAGAGAGTGGCGTCCCCTAGGGGGTTCGAACCCCTGTTACCGCCGTGAAAGGGCAGTGTCCTAGGCCACTAGACGAAGGGGACGCAGAGCCTCTCGGTCAAGAGGCGCGCATTGTAGGTAGAGAGCCGGAGGACGTCAAGACCTCGGTAGGCACTTTTTGCCGTCCTGTAGCGCCGGTGGCGCCATCAGGTGAGTTGCAGGCGCGCGGTGGCCTGCGCCCGATAATCGTACAGCTCGCCACGCTCGGCGGCTTCCAGGCGCTCCTCGTCCAGCGCCTGGAAGGTTGCGATCTCCTGGTCGGTCAGAACGTGCAGGCAGTCGCCGCCGAGAAACCAGAGCAGGCTGCGGGGAAATGTGGGGGCAAATTCGGGTTGGTGGCTGAACAGGCGCATAGCCAGCTCGGGGCCCACGGCGTACAAATCGTCATCGGGCAGGCGATTGCAGGCATCGGCCAGTTCGCGCAGCGGGTTTTCCTCGTCCAGCCCGGCAGTGCGTTTGCCAAGCGTACTGGCGAACTCGCGCCAGAGGCTGCGGCAGTACTGTAAATATTGCGTATTGTCCATTGGCTCGTTCGGTGCGCCGATTGCGGGTACAATGCAGCGCTTGAATTCTCCGGTGGTTTTACTGAGGCGGCATGATACCAGCACTGACGATCGAAAATCTCACCAAGCAATATGCCGGGGGCTTCCAGGCCCTGAAAGGCATCAGTCTCGAGGTGCAGCACGGCGATTTTTTTGCACTCTTGGGCCCCAATGGCGCCGGCAAATCGACCACTATCGGGGTTATTTGCTCACTGGTGTCGAAAACGGCGGGCAAGGTGGCTGTCTACGGCACCGATATTGATGAGGATTTCGCTGCCGCCAAGAAAAACATCGGTATCGTGCCGCAGGAATTCAACTTCAACATGTTCGAGCAGCCCTTCGACATTGTGGTCAACCAGGCCGGTTACTACGGTATGCCGAAGACCCTGGCCAGCCAGCGGGCCGAGCAGTACCTGCGTGAGCTCGGCCTGTGGGAGAAGCGCCACGTGCCATCGCGCATGCTCTCCGGCGGCATGAAGCGCCGTCTGATGATTGCCCGTGCCCTGGTGCACAACCCGCGCCTGCTGATTCTCGACGAGCCCACCGCGGGGGTCGATATCGAGATGCGCCGCTCCATGTGGGATTTTCTGCAGAAACTCAATCGCGAAGGCACAACGATTATCCTGACAACACACTATCTCGAAGAGGCGGAGGCCCTGTGCCGCAACATAGCCATCATCAACCACGGTGAAATTGTCGAGAACAGTTCCATGCGCGATTTACTGCGCCGCCTGCACCGGGAGGTGTTCATCTTCGATGCCGTGGACGATCTGCCTGACGCGGTGGCAATCCCGGATTTTGGCGTGCGTCGCATCGATGAGCGCACACTGGAGGTCGAGGTGGAGAAAGGCCAGCATATCAACGAGGTTTTCGCAGCCCTCAGCCAGTCCGGCATTCGCATCAGCAGTATGCGGAACCGCGCAAACCGGCTCGAAGAGATGTTTGTGCGGCTGGTGGAGGGCGCGAAATGAGTTTGCAGGAACAGTGGGTGGCTCTGGTGACCATTCTGCGCAAGGAGGTCAAGCGCTATCTGCGCATCTGGACCCAGACCTTGCTGCCGTCGGCGATCACCATGTCATTGTATTTCGTGATTTTCGGGTCCCTGATCGGCTCGCGCATCGGCGATATGGGCGGGTTCACCTACATGCAGTTTGTGGTGCCGGGCCTGATCATGATGGCGATTGTGACCAACTCCTACTCCAACGTGGTGTCCTCTTTCTTCGGCTCCAAATTCAACCACAGCGTCGAGGAACTTCTGGTATCGCCCACACCGAATTACATCATCCTGCTCGGTTATGTCATTGGCGGCGTAAGCCGCGGCCTGTTGGTCGCCGTGATCGTCACCCTGGTGTCGCTGTTCTTTACGGATCTGCATATCCACAGCTTTACGGTGGTGGTGGTGATCGTGTTGATGACGTCCATCCTGTTTGCCCTGGCCGGCTTCATCAATGCCGTGTATGCGAATAACTTCGACGACATCTCAATCATCCCCACCTTCGTGCTCACACCGCTGATTTACCTGGGCGGCGTGTTCTACTCCATGGACCTGCTGCCGGATTTCTGGGCCACGGTGTCCAAGCTCAATCCGCTGGTGTACGTGGTCAATGCGTTCCGGTATGGGGTGCTCGGGGTCTCCGATGTCAGCCTGACGGTGGCCTTTGGCATGATTGCCGTGTTTACGGTTGTCGCATGGTGCTACAGCATGCATCTCTTGAACACCGGCAAACGCTTGCGCCAGTAAGCCATGGCGATTGATTCTGAGTCATTGCTGCTGGGCAAGCAGGTGCCCGCAGCCACCCGTTACGCTCCGGAGCTGCTGTTTCCCATTCCTCGACGCGAGGCGCGCGAAGCGCTGGGTTACGGGGGCGAAGTGCCCTTCGAGGGTGTGGATATCTGGCACGCCTACGAACTGTCCTGGCTGGATAGCTCCGACAAGGCGCAAGCCAGAATAGGGCGCTTCACCATTCCCGCGACGACGCCGCACCTGGTGGAGTCCAAGTCCTTCAAGCTTTACCTGAACTCCCTGAACAACACGGTGTTCGATGACGAGGCGGCGGCACTTGCCTGTATCGTGCGAGACATAAGTGCGACGGCCGGCGGCGATGTGGCGCTGGCGGTATTTGCCCCCGACGATCCGGCACTGGCCGGCGCGCACCCCAGAGGGCAGTGCATTGACACGGCTGCCGGTCGCTGGCCGCGGCGGGAGCCCGAGGCCGAGATGCTGCAGTGTGCCCGTGCGAGGGTGGTCGAGGAGCAGCTCTACAGCCATCTCCTGCGCTCCCTGTGCCCGGTGACCGGGCAGCCGGACTGGGCAACCCTGTGGGTGCACTATCGCGGTCCGGCTCTGGACCACGCAGCGCTGCTCAGTTACATCCTCGCCTACCGGGAGCACCAGGAATTCCACGAACAGTGTGTGGAGCGCATCTACCGCGATCTCCAGCAGGCCTGCCAACCGGAGTTCCTGCACCTTCAGGCGTTTTACACCCGTCGCGGGGGCCTGGATATCAACCCGTTTCGCAGCAGTGGCGGTGGTGAACCGCCATGGTTACGTCTCGCGCGGCAGTAGCGCATTGCGCCTGCCTTGACATCCACTGCGGGCTCCGCAAAAGTGGTGCAAGAACGATAACAATGCTGCGGAGGTCTTTATGGCTGACATACCGATTCATGTACTCGCCGTGCTCGCGGCCACGCTTGTGGCGTTTATCATTGGCGGATTGTGGTATTCGCCCCTGCTGTTTGGCAGCGCCTGGATGCGCGCCGCCGGCCTTACCGAAGCCCAGGTCAACGCGGGCAACAAGGCCAAAATCTTTGGACTTTCCTTTCTGTTCCTGCTGGTCATGGCGCTGTGCCTGGAGCGCTTTCTCGCGGCCCCGGAGGTGACGCTGGCCACGGGCTCGCTGTACGGCTTCCTGACCGGTTTCGGCTGGCTGTTTTTTGCCACCGGCGTCATCACGCTGTTCGAGCAGCGGCCCTGGTCCTATCTGCTGGTGAACGGCGGGTACTGGGTGGTTGCGCTGACCGCCATGGGCGCGATATTGGGCGGCTGGCGTTAACCCGGGCGAAAACTCCCCGTAAAACGCTGGCAAGCCGCGGCGGTTGTGGTATTATCCGCGCCCTCACGGTGAGGTGGCCGAGTGGTCGAAGGCGCACGCCTGGAAAGTGTGTAACGGGCAACCGTTCGAGAGTTCGAATCTCTCCCTCACCGCCATTTTTCGGCTCTCCCGGCTCTCCCCAATTAACGGGGGATAGACCGGCTCTCACTAAACTCGATTGATGATGCCATCGGAACGCCGCACCGCCCATCCACAGTGGGTTAAGACCCTCAATCGATAGTTCTCAAAGTTTCTGAACCCGTAGGCTCGTCGAGTCATCATCTCCATCTTGGTGTGGAACCCCTCAGTGGGCCCGTTGCTCTTGCTGAATCGCCACATCATGACGATCGGCTCAAGCCAGGATGTGAGTGTCTTTGCCAGCCGTTCTGTTCCCGGTGGAGTGCAGTCCGATTCTCAGAGGTCTAACTGAATGGGAATATATGCTTTGCTGTAGTCGTCAACCTATACGACCTGGGAGACAACGGACATCCACATGAGAGGACTCGGTATAGGCATGGAATGCGCACGTATTCATCCCGCGCTGGTAGCAGCTGCCTTCGCTCTGTTCGTGACAGCGTGTAGCGATGGAAGCAGTTCAGAGAGTGAGCATGGCGCCCATGATGGGCGACTGTTGATTTCGGATATTGAGTTCGCTGACCAGGCACTTCGGAGTTGTGTTGTTGAAGCGGCAATCGAAAATGAATGGATATACGTCGATGAAGTCCAAGTAATCGAGTGTTTCGAGGGTGAGGTTGCGTCGCTGGAGGGGCTGGAGGTTTTCGCTGATACGCCTGGTTCAAACCTGAGAGAACTCCATCTATACAACACTACCACCGCAGATTTAACGCCGTTGACTGGATTCACGTCGCTGGTTCGTTTAACACTACGCGGTTTTAGAGCCGTTGACATCTCCCCTTTGGCAAGCCTGCTGGATTTGGATGAACTTGTTTTACGAGGTTTCAGCGATGGCAGTGGCGTTGGCTGCGCCGCTTACGCCGGCGTAGCTGACTTGAGTATTCTGGCTGACCTGACTAACTTGAAGCTGCTGCATCTGGAGGGTTGTTTCGCGACCGAGGATTACGCTGTGGTCAGTAATTTGATCAATCTCGAAGCGCTATCTTTTTGGGGTAACGAGACCCTCAAAGAGTTGCCCCACTTGGCAGACCTCACGAAATTACGCATTTTAAATCTAACCGGCTGTACGCGACTTTCAGACATTGGTGAGATTGCCAATCTGAACAGACTCAGGGAGCTTTATCTGGCAGGAGATTCAGTTAAGGCAGGCCTTCAGCCTATTTCAAGTCTGCAAGAATTGCGGTTGCTGAGAATACACGATTCATACATCGACGATATCAGCCCACTGTCGGCAGTCGCCAGTCTCGAGGTGCTGACCTTGGTCTGGCAGGAACTGGATTTCGAACCCCAAGGGAAAATTTTTGACATCAGCCCTCTGGCTGAGTTGGAGAACCTCTCTCATGTTCAACTGGAGCATCAGATGATCACTGATGTTAGTCCCCTTGCCGCTCTCCCAAAGCTCCAGGAATTGAAATTGACCGACAATAGAATCTCCGATATCAGCTCCCTAAACGATGCTACTAATCTGGAAGTGTTGGTGATAGATGAGAATGTACTGACTACTGTCCCCAATCTTGGAATGTTATCCAAGCTGCACACGCTTTCCCTGAACGACAACCGCATTGAAGATATCTCTGAACTTTCTGCGTTAACGAGTTTGTCCACGCTTTCTCTCAATACCAACAGAATCATCGATTTGATCCCGCTGGCTCAACTGCATGATGTTTCGAGCCTCCAGCTAGACAGTAATAGGTTTCTTGAACTTTGGCCTCTGCTAGAAATGGCTGGATTAGAACGGCTGAGTTTGAAGAACACTATTTTTCCCTGTAGTGAGCGTGACCACTTTATAGCGATGAGGCCGGACGTTCATGTCGACTGGGGAAGTCGCTGTCAGTAATCGACAACGTTGCTCTCTTCTTTAACGCAGTAATCTGCCGGTCGCTTAATCGCCTGGCTTGCCTTGGCATCAGTGGGCCCACGCATTATTACCAACAATAAACACTGGAAGTGATCATTGATTACGAGGGCTGGGTGCAACAGAGCATCATGAAAACAGCTGTATTTTTTTGCTATGGCGCTATGCATGAGGGGTAGACAGCCTCAATGGATAAAGCCGAGGAGTGTCCTCCCTCACCGCCATTTCTCCGCATCGTATCCCCGCACAGCCCAGTAGACACCGCAGGGTGTTTTTCTTATGCTCCAACCCGTTCGCAGCGCCTTCGTACGGTGACCTGCGCCACGTGATCGTATTCTCAGTATAAGAATGACCGGGTGTTTGATGCGAAGAATCCATGCTTGTGTCCTTCGGGGACTCATCGCCTTTTTGCCGTTGCACACAGCCTTCGCGGCCGACGACTATGTATTCGCAAAACTCGTCACACGTGATGCCATAGAGTATCCAAACATCGCTCGGGTACACAACAACGATGGATGGGCCTACTACACCTTTAACATTGGCACCGACGGACGCGCGCATGATTTCTCGATTCTGGAATCCAACGGCCTCACCTCATTGAACGAGGCGCTCCGCGAGAGCATCGAATCAAGTGTGTATGAACCTGCGAGGTACAACGGCGTCGCGGTGACTGAGCAGAGTCTTGTAGGGCGCGCCGTTTTCATGCTGGAGGGAAAACCCGGCGCCGCCAGAAAACCCTTCATGCGGAACTACCGTAAAATCCAGTCCGCGCTGCAGGATGGCGAGCTGGACGCAGCCTGGCTACAGCTTGAGGAACTCTCAGCAAAGACTGGCCTGAGTCTGTACGAGGAACTCTACCGGCAGTCGTTGTATGTCATGTATTACGGCCTGACGGGCGACAAGGATCGTGAGTACCTGCATGCCACCCGCGTGCTGGATTTCTACGCAGAGGAAGGGGACAAGTCGCTCCTTGAGGAAGCCGACTATTTCGTGCCTTTTCTGGTGCTGGTTTATCAATACGAAATGGCGGCGATGATGCTCGGCCATGCCTCCCTGTCCGCGCAATGGCTGGAGCAAATGGCGCCCGGAACTGATCTCGCAGCAGAAATGCGCGCACACAGTGAAAGGGTCAGCGCCCGGGTTGAAAACCAGGAGTTCTGGACACGGGGAAAATTGCTCACCCCGATTTACGGCGGAGACCGATCAACATGGACGACACGGCTGCTGAGGCGCGAGATCGAGTTACGTGATGTCTCTGGGCAGATAGAGGACGTCTTGCTGTACTGCGAGCGAGGTGTCAAGCGGCTTTCTTACACGGTGGGTCAGGGGTGGATCGTTCCCGCATCCTGGGGGCATTGCAATCTCTACGTAACGGGCGTGAGTGGGGCTACGTTTGTGATCGCTGAACTGGTGGATGGCACGCTGGCCCCGGGCGGGTGAGCCGGCTGCGGAGGGGCAGGCCGCTGGCGGTCCAGAACAGTGGCACTGACATCGCGGGCTGGCCGGTGAGATTGCCCCGTTGGGCAAAGGGCATTTTTCCAGACGACACCCAGAGGAATAGTCAGCGAGGTCTGGTACCATGTCCGGGCGACGCCGGTGTGGAGGCGCCAATTAGAACTCCGAAAAAAAACAGCTTCAACTGAACCGGGAACTCTTGGTGGAAAATCGCGTACCTCGACGATATAGCCGCAATTATAGAAAAGCGGTCAAGTACATGCTTGTCTCCATCGTGCTTGGGGCACTGTTGGTAGTGACCAGCATCGGCTGGATGGTGACTGCCTACAAGCTCTATTCGACGAACGAGTTGCTGCTTGGCCGCGAGGTTGCCATGCGGGGAGAAGACGCAAGTGCTGGCAACCTGCGCAACACGGTCACGGCTCTGGAACAGCAGGTAGCGCAACTGCGGGAAGCGAATGCGAGTCTGGTGCAGAATCGGATTCCGGATCTCAATCCCCTGTCCTTTGACGCCATCGTTCCCATCGGGGAGCGCTACCTGAAGAGTATTAGCTTCACACGGACAGGCACGGAGCAGAAAAAACGTTTTGGGTACCTCGCCGTGCTACAGAACGATCGTCAACGAAGCGTTACCCCTGATGTCACCATAATCCTGTTCGACGCCCTGGGCGTCCAGGTTGGAATGGCGAAGCTTGCTCAAGACGATACGTCCCTGGAAGCGGAGAACCCTGAGCTGAACGCGGGTGAATCACGCTCCTACTTTGGTCAGATCAAGCTGACTCGTGACCGCGCTCCCGCGTATTTTCATGTCGAAGTAGAGTGAATAAACCCAGGACCTTGTATAGTCCGGCACCCGGGCACAGGGTTGTGGATCACCGGGTGGCTGCAGAGGCATCGCCAGCAACCTATCGGCACAGGGTGCCGCCGTCCACGACCATGGAATGACCGTTGACATAGCTTGCCTGTGCGCTGCAGAGCCACACAGCGGCTGCGGCAATTTCATCGGCTGTGCCCATGCGGCCGCAGGGTATGCTGGCGAGAATCATGTTTTTCAACTCCGGGCCCTGTTGCAGTGATGCGTCCAGCATGGGCGTTTGCGTCGAACCCGGTAACACCGCATTGACCCGCACACCTGCCGTGGCCGATTCCATGGCGGCGGTGCGTGTCAGCCCGAGTACGCCGTGTTTGCTGGCGCAGTAGGGCGACAGCTGCGGTGTGGCGATCAAGCCGGCGCCTGAGGCGATGTTCACGATGGCACCGGCGCCGACGGCACGCATCGCCCGCAGCTGGTGTTTCAGGCACAGGAACACTCCGGTGAGGTTGATGTCGATCACCTCCCGCCAGGCATCGAGCGACGTGTCCGGGATCGCAGCGGGCTGCCCGGCGATCCCGGCGCTGTTCACGGCGTAATCCAGCCGGCCGTAACGGGATTCGCAGAGCTCGACCGCTGCCATGACGGCGGCCTCATCGACCACGCTCCCCGTGTGGCCCACGCATTCCAGGGTCTCGCTCAGGACGCGCAGCCGCTGCTCGTCCCGGTCCAGCAGGATCAGATGACAGCCCTGGGCTGCCAACTGCCGGGCGCAGGCTTCGCCAATGCCGGAGGCTGCCCCGGTTACCAGTGCGACTTTGCCACGCATATCGGGATACTCTATAGGGCTCATCACTTGCCTCCTTTATCAGCGCATCATCATAGCCTGCATCGTGCAGGCCGCCACCCGCAACGCGGGGGGGACGCCAGCGTTGATCTTCGCTAGAATGCACGCCCTTTGCAGCTCCGTTACCCATGTCCCACGCCTCAAGCATCCGCTCCGACCGTCCGCCGATCAGTTCACGTTTGCAGCGAGCCCTGTCTGCTGTCGTGGCTGCGGACGCGACGGTACCTCGTGGGGAACTGCTGGCCTGGCTGGGACAGCCGTTGGACCTGCACAGTGCGAGTAAACTGGCCGAGGTGCTGGCCGCGGTCGCTCCCAGCACGCACGCACACAGTGAGGCGGCGGAGGGCTGTGAAAACTGCGAGGAGGCCTTGCTGACGGTTCACAGGGCGCTATTGCGGGATATCGCGGGCAGTTTTGCCGCCGCCGAGGGCGTGCGGATACCCCTGCCGAGGCTTGATGCACCCAGTGTCCTCGACGGACCAGACGCTGCCGAGCGGCTGCGCAGGTTTCACGCCGCGTGGCAGCGGGAAATGGAGCTGCGTATTGCTGCGCTGCGTCGAGACTTGCGCACGCACCTGCAGCAGCGGGCGCCGGCGTTGGCTGCGCTCGCCGCACTGGACGAGGCGCTCGAGCAGCAGGTACTGCGGGCAGGGGAGGCGGCACTGGTCGGCCTCCCGGGCCTGCTGGTGCCCCGGTGGGAGACACTGGCGGCGGACACAACAGACACCGCGGCAAGTGAACAACGGGTGAGCGAACTCAAGGAATTGCTGTTGGCTGAATTGGAGCAGCGTCTGCAACCGGTTCTGGGGCTGGTAGAGGCCTGTTTGGCGTATGGGGATAGGGATTGATCATGCGGTTTTTCGCAGCTTCTATTTTTTTGCTTGGAGCGGGGTTGATTGCCTGGCTCGCGCTGGGATTTGCCGCAAGCAGCAGTCTGGCGCTACTGGTCACCTTGGTCATCGCGGCGGCCTATGCTGTGGGTGCGCTGGAACTCTGGGGTTTCCAGCGTGACACCGGGCGGCTACAGCAGGCCCTGCAGCCCGCGCAGCCTGAGCCGTCCGAGTTCGAACACTGGCTGGCGCAGCTGCCAACGACGCTGCGCAGCCCGGTGGCGAGGCGTATCCAGGGTGAGCCGGCCGCGCTGCCGGGGCCGTTGCTGACGCCATACCTCAGCGGATTACTGGTGATGCTCGGATTGCTGGGGACTTTCATCGGTATGATGATCGCCTTGCAGGGAGCAGTGAGCGCGCTGGAGGGCAGCACCGAGCTTGCGGCCATTCGCGCCGGCCTCACCGCGCCGATCAAGGGCCTGAGCATGGCCTTCGGAACCTCGGTTGGGGGCGTGGCGGCCTCTGCCGTGCTGGGCCTGCTCTCCACCATGGCGAGACGCCAGCGGCTGGCGGTGGCCCGTGACCTGGATGTGCGCGGTGTCCAACTGTTCCCCGGTCGCGGTCCGCGCCACCATAACGAGCAGATGTTGCAGGAGGCTCGAGCGCAAACCGCTCAGTTGCCCGCACTGGCGGCGCAGGTGGAAGCACTGGTGACGCGTGTCGATACCGCAACCGACAGCCTGCATTCCCGTATGCTCGAGGGTCAGCAGGGGCTGCAACATCAGTTGCTTGAATTGCATAGCGGCCTGCTGGCGCATGTTGGCCAGTCGCTGCGCGAGAGTTTTGCCGACAGCGGGCGGCAGGCGGGAGAGAGCATGGCGCCGCTGCTGCGGGAAGCCCTGCAGGCGATGGCGGCGCAGACCGATGCAACGCAGTCGGCGCTGCGAGGCGCCGTCGCAGACCAGCTGAATGCGCTGCAGGCAGTGCGCGAGCAGGTCGCCCAGACTGTGGCGTCTACCCGGTCGCTGGTCAGCGCCCAGGCCTCGGCAGTGACCGCGCAGGACAGCCTGCGCGAGGCGCTACAGGCCACCGTGACGGACTCCCGCATCCTCCTTGAGGCACAGTCCACCAGCGCCGCGACCTTGCTGCAGCAACTGGGAGAGCAGTTGACTGATCATCGGCAGCGCCTGCAGCAGGAGTGGTTGGCTGAACGCAGGCGCTTCGACGAACAGCTGCTGGCACGCATCGAGACACAGGCGACAACCGTGGAGGACGCCCTTACCCGGGCTCTGGCGGCAAATGCGCAACTCACGGTGGATACCCTGCAACCGCTGATTGCCTCGAGCATGGCGGGCCTGGACCGCGCCGTCGCCAGTGTTCGGGAGGAGTCCGGTGCCGCCCTGCAACGCGATCAGGCGCTGCTCGACGCGCAGCGGGGGCTGGTTGCGGAATTGCACACGGCGGCTAGCGCACTGGCAGAGGACGCCGCCCAATACCGCAGCACGCTGGAAGCCTTCTCTGAGCACACCCGCGCCGCCCTGGCATCCACCGGTGCCGAGTTTGTCTCCACGGTGGACGCGCAGACCGACAGGCTCGCCGAGGTGACTGGCCAGTTTGGCAGTGCTGCGCAGGAGCTGGTGGCGCTGGGTGAGGCCCTGGGGAGCGCGGTGGCGCAGTTTGATAGCGTGGCGCAGCGTCTCGCCGATACCCTGCAGCACACAGCCCAGGGCATGGAAGAAGCGGCCGGTCGCAGCGACGAGCAGCTCGCCTACTATGTTGCGCAGGCGAGAGAGGTGATTGATCACAGCGCGCTGGCCCAGCAGAAGCTGCTCGACCAGTTACGGGAGATCAGTCGCAGTGTGTAGGTTCGCAGGGTCTGTCCATGGCTGAGTACGACTATGACGAGGTGGCACAGGACACGCCGGTGTGGGCCGTGTTTGGAGACCTCATGGCGGCGCTGGTGGGCATTTTCGTGTTGCTGCTGGTGTGGACTCTGGGCTTGCAGGTAGAGTTATCGCGATCGCTGGAGGATGAAGTCGCGCTGCGCGAGGCTGAACAGCAGCGACGCATGGAACTGGAGCAGGCCTTGTCTGACCCCCTGACCAGCAATCGTATTACTTTGCAGGATGGCCGTATTGGCATCAGCGGCCAGCTGCTGTTTGAGCTCAATTCTGCTGCGCTGCAGGCTGAAGGGGAGGCGCTGATTGCCAGCCTGGCCGCACCGCTGGCCCGCTACCTGAGCCAGAGCGACCACCTGCTGATGGTCAGCGGTTTTACGGATGACCTGCCCGTTCACGCAGACAACCAGGTGTTCGCGGACAACTGGGAGCTGTCGGCCCAGCGTGCGCTGACGGTGACCCGGGCGCTGGTGGAGGCGGGTTTGTCCCGGGAACTGGTCTTTGCTTCGGCCTTCGCCGAGCAGCAGCCGATTGCGCCCAACACCAGTGCCGATAACCGCGCGCGTAACCGGCGCGTGGAGATCGCACCGGTGCCGCGCACACCGCGCGTGGAACAGAGTCAGTGAGCAGTCAGTCGCCCCGCTGCGAGGGGGGGGGTACGTCTACGGAGCGCCCTGGCAGAAAGGCCTTACGGGAGCTGCCAGCACGCCTGCAGCGTGGCCTGCAGGCCCTGTCGCCGCCGTCTCCGCGTCGGGCGCTGGAGGCGAGGCTGCGGGCGCAGGAGTTCTCGGCACTGGGTAGCGCCGATGATCCGGCAACCGAGGCGCACGGCGCAGGTGGCCTGTTAGCGGCCCGTCGCTACCGTGAAGCACAGGCGGGGCAGGTGGTTGACCAGCTGCTGACGGGCTTTCGCGCCGCACTGCCCGAGGCGCCGGGTCCGCTGAACCCGGAGACCCTGGTGATTCGTGCGCTAACACATGCTCAGGCAGTGTCCCCGGGCTATGTCGAGCGACTCATGTGCCATGCGGAGGTGCTGTGTGCCCTGCAGCGGGTCACTGCCGCCGAGCCCGCAAACAATCGACCGGCTCGTGCACGACGCCGCAAACCGGTTAAAGCATAGCGACCAGCATCATGGCGAGCCCGGCCACGCCAACACCCCAGATGGCACTGCGCACGTAGGTGATGCCGGCAAGATAGACAGGCAGGTAGGCGACGCGCGCCCAGAAGAACACCTGTGCCCCGAGCAGGGCTTCAGCACCATTGCCGCTGACATGGGCAACCAGCGCGAGGGGCACAAAGAGGAGAAAGCCTTCCCGGGTGTTCCCGGCCGCGCGTTCGGCGCGCCCGCCAAGGGCCGTCGGCTCGGGCAACTGGTCCCGGTTACTGAGCCCGGCCTTGAGCCCCTCGGCGGTCCACTCCCGATTGCGCAGGATGGCGCCCAGCATTATGGCGACGAAGGTGAGAACCGTCATGTAGAGAACCAGCTGCAGCAGGGTTGTCATGGTCGTGCTCCTGTTTATTATGGATTTGACGGCCAGATCATGCACTGCACGAGCAGTTCCGTCCAGCACCCGCGAAGGCGAGCATTCCGACAGCGGTTTGCCCCGGCGTCATTCCCAGAAACCGCCGCAACACGTATCCTCACGCGATGAGAGATGACATGACACACAGCATGCGCGATTTCCTGGTACTGCTGGCTTGCCTTGTGGCGCTGGCGCGGCCGGTGCAGGCGGGTGTTGATATTCGTGTGGCGGTTGCAGCGAATTTCACGGCGACCCTGGAGGCCCTGGCGGCGGTCTATGAGCCGGCGTCGGGCAATCGGCTGGTGGTCAGCCCCGGCGCCACCGGAGCCCTGTACAGCCAGATCGCCAATGCGGCACCGTTTGATGTCCTGCTGGCGGCGGACGAACTGCGGCCGCGTAAACTGATCGACCAGGGCATGGCCGTGGCGGGCACGGAATTTGTCTACGCCCGGGGCATTCCCGTCCTCTGGAGCCCGCAGCCGGACCTGATTGATGAAGAGGCCTCTGTGCTGCGCAGCGGGCGTTTCCGCTATCTTGCCATCGCCGAACCCCGCACGGCGCCGTACGGCGCGGCGGCGCGCAGTGTGCTGGAGGCGCTGGCCCTGTGGGATACCCTCGAACGGCGCCAGCAGCTGGTGCGCGGCAGCTCCGTGGCCCAAACCCACAGCCAGGTGGCAGGCGGTGCCGCCGATCTGGGGTTCGTGGCGCTGGCGCAGGTGCAAACCGCGGAGGGTATTCCGGGCTCCTACTGGATACCACCGCCTGAGCTATACGCCCCCCTGACGCAGGGCGCGGTGTTGTTGAGCAGTGCGCGTGCACGGTCAGCGGCGCGCCACTTCTTACGGTGGCTGCAAACGGATGCGGAGGCGGCGGCGATCATCGAGGCCGCGGGGTATCGCCGTGACTGACGGTGGCAACGGCTGATGCTGTCTCCGGATGACCTGACCGCACTGTGCGTGACCCTCAAACTGGCGGCTGTGAGCACGGTGCTGCTGATTGTCCTGGCCACGCCGCTCGCATGGTGGCTGTCGCAGACCCGCGCGCGGGGGCGGGTGCTGGTGGAAGCGGTGGTGACGCTGCCGCTGGTGTTACCGCCCACGGTGCTGGGGTTTTACCTGTTACTGTTGCTGGGGCCCAAGGGCCCCGTGGGCGCTGTGCTGGAAGATATCGGCATCGGCCATCTGGCGTTCAGCTTCAGCGGGCTGGTGGTGGGTTCGATGATCTACTCGCTGCCCTTTGTCGTGCAACCACTGCAAAACGCCTTTGCCGCAACCGGGACGCGTCTGCTGGAGGTGGCGGCCACGCTGCGCGCCTCACCGCTGGATCGTTTTCTGACGGTTGCACTGCCCCTCGCGCGACGTGGTTACTTCACCGCGGCCGTACTGGCCTTCGCCCACACGCTGGGGGAATTCGGGGTCATCATCATGCTTGGCGGCAATATTCCCGGTGAAACCCGGGTCGCCTCCATTGCCATCTACAACCATGTGGAAGCGCTGGATTACGGGTCGGCCCACGCGCTCGCCCTGACGCTGGTGGTGTTTTCCCTGGTGTTGCTGACGCTCGTGTATGCGCTCAACCGGCGCGGGCAGTCGGTCGGGGTGCCGCGATGAGCATCGATGCGCGTTTTTGCCTGCAACGGGGTGAGTTTCATCTGGATGTGGACGTGACATTGCCCGGTGAGGGCGTGACGGCGGTTTTCGGCGCCTCGGGTGCTGGCAAGAGCACCCTGCTGCGTTGTGTGGCGGGACTGGAGCGAGCGGCTCAGGGCGTCTTGTCGGTGAATGGCGAGGTTTGGCAGCGCGAGGGTTTGTTCCTGCCGGTACACCGGCGCCCGCTGGGTGTGGTGTTTCAGGAGTCCAGCCTGTTCCCGCATTTGACCGGGGCGGGGAACCTGCGCTTTGGCTTGCAGCGCACACCCATCGGCGAGCGCTGCGTCGATTGGGATGAGGTGGTGCAGCTGTTGGGGATCGCGCCTCTGTTGCCACGCTATCCGGACTCCCTGTCCGGCGGTGAGCGACAGCGTATCGCCCTGGCCAGGGCTCTGCTGGCGAGCCCGCAGCTCTTGCTGCTGGACGAACCCCTGGCCGCGCTGGATGAGGCGCGCAAGGCAGAAATCCTGCCGTTCCTGGAGCGGCTTCGCACGCGGTTTGCGATGCCGATGCTCTACGTCACCCACAGCATGCGGGAGGTGGCGCGACTGGCCGATTACCTGGTGCTGCTTGAAGGGGGGCGCGTGCGTGCCCAGGGCCCCGTGCAGGAGATGCTGAGCCGCCTCGATCTGTCGTTGGCGGCGGCGGACGACGCCGGCGTAGTCATCGATGCGGTTGTGGCGGAGCACGATGCACAGTGGCACCTGTCGCGGCTGTCGTTTCCGGGGGGGAGCCTGTGGGTGTCGCGGTGCGCGGAACCGCCGGGCGAACGGCTGCGCTGCCGGGTGCTGGCGCGTGACGTCAGCCTGACCCGTGAGCGTAATGAACAGAGCAGTATCGTCAATCTGGTGGCCGCGGAGGTGGTGGAACTGGCCCCGGCCGCGTCGCCCGCGCACGTGATGGTGAGGCTTGATGCGCAGGGGACGCCCCTGTTGGCCCGGATCACCCGTCAGTCGCAAGCGCGTATCGCTGTGCAGCCGGGAGAGTGCTTCTGGCTGCAGATCAAATCGGTTGCGCTGCTGCGCTAATCAGCGCGAAAGCGCTTCCTCTACGTCGCCCGTGAACACCGCCTCCAGCCGCAGGACGATCTCCGCGCTGCCGTTGCGCTCCTCTTCAAGGGTGTCACGACGCCAGAAATAGCCGGGTTGCACTTCGAGGAATAGCCACTTGCGATTGAGATTCTGCCGGTAGCGCATACCGAAACCGTAGGCCTGGGTCAGCTGGGTGGGCTGTGTTCTGCCATTCAGCGTGCCGTAGACGCCGATAACCCGGTTGTTGCTCAGTCGCTGATTCACGGTCACGCCCGTATTCCAGCCAAAGCCGTCCTCTTTCTCATCCCATCGCGCACGGTTGTACCACTGCAGGAGTCGATCGCTGCGCACCACGACATCAACGTCGAAGCGGGTGTCGGTGCCGAACCGGTCGTCTGTGCGGTAGAGCAGTTCCTGGCGAAAGCGGCCGGATACCTGTTCCGTGAATGGCATCTGGTAGCGGTAGCGTGCGGCGAGTTTGGGGTTGAGGCCCGAATTGAAACCCAGACGGAAGTCGATACGGTCACGCGCGCCTTCGCGGCCTACCACCTGCAGGGCGACATCATCAGACTGGTTCTGCTGGTCGCGCAGCAGTTCGTCGCCCAGGCTGCCACTGTCTTCGTCGGAAAACAGCAGGCTGACGCGCTCGTTGAGGTTGGGCAGGTTGACTTTGCCGCGCAGGCTGAGCCCGGTATCCCAGCCGTATTGCTCACTCCATTCGAGGGAGGGGCGCAGCCGCAACGTGGAGTAGGCCGCTTCGTTGTCGACCCGTCGCACACCGAAAAAACTGTCCATCCAGGTGGCAAGGTCGTCGGCGCGGGTGGAGACATAACGATGGCCCTGATCAAGCCAGGGCGACTCGTCTTCACGCTTTTCCTCTTCAGCGCTGAGCGTCACTGGCATCAGACACAGTGTCATCAGGAGGAGGCGCAGCGGCAGTAGCGGGGGGGTAGGCATGGGCACAGGTCCTGAGGGTGATCCCCTCTATAACGGCAGACTCTAGCAGCTGCTTCCCATGCCCGCCTGAACTATTTCTGTAAATTTGGCCATGTATCGGGGGCCACGAAACACCGGCTGCGTTCGTCGCCGTTTTCGTCCAGCGCCGCCAGCAACTGCGGCCTGCCCGCGCCCCCGAAGCGCGTCTCCAGCTGCGCGGCCAGCTGCTGAACGGAATGTCCGGTGGGTGCCGCACGCACCGGCGCCAGCCATTCGAGACGTGGAATAATCATCCAGTGGCCGCGGCGGGTGCTGCGCCACTGCCTCAGCGGCAGCCACTGACCCACCGGTAGCGTGGGGTTATAGCCAGCGGGTGGTGGCAGGGACTCTGCTGCCGGTGCAAAAAGCTGACCCGAAAGCAGGATCTCCCGCAACGGCTCTGCGGCATGCAGAGCCTCCAGCACCGGCTGTGCGGCAGGCTGGCGACTGAGCTGGATCTGGTGCTGCGTCAGGCGTTGCAGTTTGCGGTCCAGTCGGTCGATGGTGTTGGGGCCCAGCCAGCAAGACGCTGTTGGGTGATCGGCATCGCCACAGGGTGTGGGGTAGCCAAGATAGAATTTCACAGCGAGCTCCAGATGCACTGGACGCTCGCGCCTTCGGCACCAGTACAGGCAGTCGAACTCGCCGAGGGTTCTGCCGGCCTCGCGAACGGGCACATTGTTGGCGATGAGCGTTGTCTCGCTGTCCTGCTGCAGGAAGAACTGCCAGAGCTGCTCGAAATACAGGCCCAGCCGGGTCGCGGGCCGGGCGTTCAGCCACTGCGTCAGGGAAGATGGATCCCGATCCAGTGCCTGCAACCACGCTGCGCGCGTCGGGGTGAGTGGAAAGTCGGCGGTGGCAATGCCTGCCTGTTGCCCCTGTATCATCGGGGGCGCAAAGCAGGCCCAGGCAAGATCCCTCACCTTGCTGTGCTGCAGGCCGAGCGCTGCAGGCGTTTCGCGGGTGAGGTGTTTCTGCATGGCAGCTCTCCTGTAGTGGGGTGCGGGCGGGGCGGTACTTTGGCCCGCGCTGCGTCCCGGGGGTCTGCAGAGTTTAACCGGATAGCGCTTTATCCGGGTGAGAGCGGCGCCGTGCCCCGCGAACGGTTAGTATCCCGCAAGGCCTGACATCCGGCACGGGCGCGGTGAGCGCCTGCCAGGTGAGGATCGGAACAACAGAGGAGACGAGTTTGTGACGGCGAGTTTTTCTGCGGCAACACCCTGTCGGCTGGACCAGGTTCCCGGCTGGGACCTTGAAACGGATGTCGTGGTCGTGGGCTTCGGTATCTCCGGGGCCTGTGTGGCGATTGAGGCCGCCAGCGCCGGTGCGTCGGTGACGGTACTCGAAGTGGCGGGCACCTACGGTGGCAGCGCGGCACTGTCCGGTGGTGAGTTTTACCTGGGGGGCGGCACACCGGTGCAACAGGCGGCGGGCTTCGAGGACAGCAGCGAAGAGCTGTTCAAGTACCTGCTGCACAGTGGTGGTCCCGGTGCAGATGAGGGCAAGGTGCGGCTCTACGCGGAGCAGGCCGTGGCGCATTACGAGTGGCTGGTGCAACAGGGCATTCCCTTCAAGGGCACCTACCTGCCCGGCAAGTGGCTGGAGCCGGTGACTGACGACACCCTGATCTGGTCGGGCAGTGAACGCGCCTGGCCGTTTTCTGCAGTGGCAAGCCCGGCACCCCGTGCCCATGCCGCGCAGATGGAGGGTATGGGTGCGGGTCGACTGGTGATGGACAAGCTGGCAGAGCGCGCCCTGGCCTGCGGTGCAGAGGCGCACTTCAATGCCCGTACCCTGTGCCTGGTGGCCGATGCGAACGACGCCGTGCATGGGGTGGTAGCGCGCATCGATGGCAAGATCACCTATGTGCGGGCCCGCAAGGGGGTGGTGCTCTGCGCCGGTGGATTCATCTGCAACAAGGATATGGTGCGTCGGTTCGCGCCGGAGGCGCTGGTGGCGGCGGATATTCCCACCAGCGGCGGTAACGACGACGGCTCCGGCATCCGCATGGGCATGTCTGTGGGCGGCGCGGTGAGCCACATGAACGAGTTCTTCGCCACGAAGCCATCGTTCCCGCCAGATAATATGGTGTTCGGGATATTCGTCAACGAGCGTGGCCAGCGTTTCATCAATGAGGACGCCTACCATGGACGCGCAACGCATTACATTCTGCGCCAACCCAATGGCCGTGCCTGGTTGTTGATGGACAACGGGATATTCGCGCGCCCCGATTTCAATCCGGATATCAACATCGCCGCTGTGGGCGAGACCTGGGCGGAAGTGGAGGCTGAACTGGGCATACCGGCCGGCGAACTGGTGCACACAGTGGAGAGTTACAACCGCTATGCCGCCGCCGGTGAAGACCCGGTACTACACAAGCATTCAGACTGGATGCGGCCGTTGGTGGAACCGCCCTTTGCCGCACTCAGCTTTACCGGCGAGGATTACCCGGCCACCGGTTTCACCCTGGGTGGCCTGACAACGTCGGTGACCGGTGAGGTCCTCAATGCAGACGGCGGGGCGGTACCCGGGCTGTACGCCGCCGGTCGCACCAGCTGTGGATTGCCTCGCTGGGGCGAGGCCTACTGCTCCGGCATTTCCCTGGGTGATGGCAGTTTCTTCGGTCGACTTGCCGGCCGGGAAGTGGCCAGCCGCAACCCGGAGTAGGTGATCGGCCAGTCTCTGTAACAACCTGCACCCGCCCGAGCGGATGCAGGCCGTCGGGTTCAGGGCAGGCGGAACGCCACGATCGCGTCACCCATTCTGGAACCCAGCATGCGGTTGCCGCCTGCGGCTATCACCACATACTGCGCGCCATCCTCCCCGGTGTAGCTCATCGGCGTGGCATGCCCCCCGGCGGGGAGGCGCGCTTTCCACAACTCCTCACCGGTATCGGTTGCGAAGGCCCGCAGGTAACTGTCGGTGGCCGCGGCGATGAATGTCAGGCCGCTGGCAGTGACCAGAGAGCCGCCGCTGTTGGGCACACCGACGTTGAGCCACAGCGGAAAGGGGGCGAGGTCACGTGTGCCGCCCAATGGCACTTCCCAGGCTTTGCGGCCGGTGGTCATGTCGATGGCGGTGAGCACCCCCCAGGGTGGCCGGGTGCAGGGCGCCCCAAGCGGCGACAGCATGGGCCGCCGCTTGACTGCATACGGCGTGTCCAGCTGCAGCTCGACCCGCTCGCTGAAGCCGGGCGCTTCGACCACGTCGCGGGGAATCAATTCGATGACGGCGGGCACCCGCGAGGTATTGGCCAGCAACAGCTTGCGCTGCGGATCCCAGCTCACGCTGCCCCAGTTGCTGCCGCCCATGAAACCCGGGTAGACCAGCGTGGGTTCTGTGCTGATGGGGGTGTAGAGTCCCGCATAATTCAGGCTGCGAAACTGTTTGATACAGGCCTGCCGGTCGAACCACAGGAAGCCGAACATGTCGTCCTCGGTGAGCTCCGTTGGGTGCAGGGGGTCGGGCAGCACTGGCCAGGGCTGGGTAGGTGAAAGCGCCTCGGGGGCGGGTCCGCCGCGCGGTGCGGGCCGCTCTTCAATGGGCAGCAGGGGTTCTCCTGTCTCCCGGTTGAGGACGAACAGGAAACCCATCTTGGTGGCCTGTACCAGTGCCGGCACTGGCCCCTCGGGGCCGGGATAGTCAATCAGCACCGGCTGGGAGGGCACGTCATAGTCCCAGATATCATGGTGTACGGTCTGGTAGGACCAGCGACGCTCACCGGTCAGGGCGTCCAGCGCCACCACCGAGCTGCCGAAGGTGTCGCGACCGTTGCGCTCGCCGCCGTAGTAGTCCCCGGCCGGGTTGCCGGTGGGAATGAAGACCAGGCCGCGCTCGCTGTCGGCAGAGAAAGGCGCCCAGGCATTGGGCGTGCCCGGCAGATAACTGCCCTCCACGCGCTGCTCCGGAGGCAATGCCTCCCAGTCCCAAACCTGTTTGCCGCTGTGCACATCAAACGCGCGCACCACGCCGCTGGGTACGCCGCCGCGGCGCAGGTCAGCGACATGGGCCCCTACGACCACGCGGTCGCCGACCACGGTAGGCGCCGAGGTCAATGCGTACTCGGCGGGCCGCACATCACCGAGATCCGCGGTCAGATCGATTTCGCCCGACTCACCGAAGTCCCTGCAGGGTTGGCCACTGTCGGCATCCAGCGCCAGCAGGCGACCGTCCAGGGTTCCGGCCAGAATGCGCGCCGCACAGGCCTGTCCGGACGGCGCAGCGGGGCTCTCATGGAAGGCCACACCGCGGCAGGTGACGCTGTAGAGGCCGACCAGTGCCGGGTCTGCATCGTAGTGCCAGCGCTCTTCCCCGGTCACCGGGTCCAGCGCGATGACCCGATTGCGCGGCGAGCACAGGTAAAGGGTGTTGCGGGCAAGAATCGGCGTGACCTGCAGGGCGGGGCTGTTGAAGGCGTCGGGAAAAGTCTCGGGTGCCAGGTCCCCGGTGTGGTAGGTCCAGGCAGGCTGCAGGGTGGCCACGTTGTCCGGCGTGATCTGGGCATGGCTGACAAACCGCGCGCCACCTTCGTCACCGCCGTAGTGACGCCAGTCCGCGTGGCGCTCGGCCAACACCGGGGGCAAGGCCTCGCGCTGCACTGGCGGGACATCGCCTGCGCCGCAGCCGGTCAGCGAAAAACACGCCACTGCCAGGGCAGGGGCAAGGCTGGGGAACCGAATAGGCATGGGTTGCGTTCTCCTGGGTGTGGCCGTCCGCTATCCCGCGTTGCAGGGCATGAAAACGGGCTAACTCTCTGGACCAGCACGAAATTCCGCTGGCAGCCGAGCGGGCCCGCTTTCACCCTTGCGGGCAATCCAGTAGTCTGTTCGACAGAAAAACGATAAGCAAATACCGGAGGATAGACCTTTGTACGATCTGCTGATTTGTGACGGAAATATTGTTGACGGCACGGGGCAGCCCGCTTACGTAGGCAACGTGGCCGTGCGCGATGGACGCATCGTTGCCGTGGGCGACGTGCACGGTGAAGCCCGGCGCGTGATAGACGCCAGTGGCCTTGTGGTGGCACCGGGATGGGTGGACACACATTCCCACATGGATGGGCAGGCAACCTGGGACCCCTACTGCAGTCCGGCGTCCAACCACGGTATCACCACGCTGGTCATGGGCAACTGCGGGGTGGGCTTTGCGCCCTGTAAGCCGGACGAGGCTGAGCGGCAGCGCATGATAGAAGTCATGGAAGATGTCGAGGACATTCCCGGTGCTGCGCTCGCCGAAGGCATCACCTGGGAGTGGGAAAGCTTTCCGGAGTACCTCGATGCCCTGGATCGCATGCCACGGGCCATCGATATTGGCGCGCAGGTGCCCCATTGCGCGGTGCGCACCTACGTGATGGGCGAGCGCGGCGTGCGCAACGAGCCCGCGACCCCCGAAGATGTGCAGCGCATGGCCAGCATTGTCCGTGAAGGCCTCGCTGCCGGCGCCGTGGGTTTCACGACGTCGCGCACCGCATTGCATACCACCCGCAACGGCGATGTCATGCCGGGCACCTATGCGGATGCCGATGAGCTGCTCGGCATCGGCCGCGTGATTGGCGAGACGGGGCAGGGGATCTACGGGCTGGTGTCGGACTTCGACCAGTGGGAGGATGAGATGGCGTGGATGAAACGCCTGTCGATCGAGAACGACTGCCAGGTCAACTTTGTCCTCTTCTACCGCTCTGAAGCCGACTGGCCGCGCGTGCAGCAGCAACTGCAATACGTCAAGCAGGCGAGCGCTGAGGGCGCACGCCTGATTCCGCATGTCGGGGCGCGACCGGTGAATATCCTCATGGGGTGGGAAGGCACGGTAAACCCCTTCATGTTTCACCAGAGTTATGCGCCGCTCGCGGGCCTCACACCGGAGGAACGCCTGGCGCGGCTGCGGGACCCCGCAGTGCGCCGCGCCATCGTTGAGGAAACACCGCCGCATATGGGCCATGACATCATGGACAAAATCGTCGACGGCTTCGACAACCTGTACGTCCTGGACGAGAACCCCGACTATGAGCCCGCCGCCGAGGACAGCATCCATCAGCGGGCACAGCGCGCCGGCGTGACGCCGGCCGAGTATGCCTACGATGCGCTGCTGGAGAATGACGGCAAGCGCATGCTGTACTGCCCGCTGTTCGGTTATGACAAGCGCAATCTGGATCGGCAGCTGGAGATGCTCGCGGATGAGAGCTCGGTCATCAGCCTCGCGGATACCGGCGCCCACTGCGGGGTGCTTTCGGATGCCAGTATTCCCACCTGGCTGCTCAGCTACCTGGTGCGCGACCGCCAGCGCGGCCAGCGTTTCAGCCTGGAACAGGCCGTGCGCATGCACACGCTGGAAACCGCCCGCTGTATGGGGCTCATGGACCGCGGGACCCTGGAAGCGGGCATGAAAGCGGATATCAACATCATCGACCTCGATCACCTGGCGATTGCATCGCCGCAGGTGGTTTACGACCTCCCGGCCGGTGGCCGGCGCGTCTACCAGGGTGCATCGGGCTACCGGTATACCCTGGTGTCCGGCGAAGTCATCATGCAGGACGGTGAAGCTACCGGTGCATTGCCCGGGCGCCTCGTGCGCGCCGGCCAGCAGGGTGATCGCCGCACCCCCAACCCCACACCCACCCACAAAAAAGAGGAAGCCGCCTGATGATCAAGGTGAAGGTAGAACGTGAACTGAATGCGCCTGTCGATAAAGTCTGGGCACTGCTGGAAGATTTCGGCAACCTGAACTGGTACCCGGGTTGGACGGATCTCGAGGCAATCGGCGATGGCCCCGGGATGATTCGTCGCATTCACATGGAAGGTATGGACCCCATCGACGAGATTCTCGAGGCGATGGATGCCGCCACTCGCTCCTTCAGCTATACCATCCCGAAAATGCCCATGCCGGTCAGCGAATACCGCGCAGAGGTTTCACTGGAACCCCTGGACGATGGAAAACGTACCCTGGCGCGCTGGCAATGCTCGGCGAAGCCGGAGGGTATTTCCGAGAGTGAAGGCCAGGCGATGCTGGAAGGTATCTACTCTGACATGCTGGCCAAGCTGGAAGCGGCTGCCAGCGCCTGACTGGCAGGCGCGCAGTGTGCGGGTGCCACGGCACCCGCGTTGACGCTCAGTCCAGCGCGGCCCAGCGCCGGTTGGGGTGGAGAGCCGCCGCCGGCTGATATAGCCACTCCTCGCGATAAGCTTTGCGCGCCAGAAACTGGATGAGCGGTTCGTCGGCAAGCTGTCCCTCATGAATGGCGGGCAGCAGCCGGGTCAGAGCCTGTGCATAGTGTTTTGGCCGCGTGCCCAGCAGGCGCCCAATGTCCTCACAGCAGGCAGCGCGCACCGCATCCGCATAGCGCTGCTCGCGCTCGGCGCAGGCGACCAGGACGCAGGTGTCTGCCACGCGGGAGCGCGCGAAGGGGGTTGTGACGGCAGGAAGTACGTCCCGCTGCAGGGTCGATGACGCTGCGGTCAGCAGCACCGATGTAGCGGCCGCGGTATCCGGCATCGCCGGTGGTTCCACCGCAATGCCCATGGCGTCTGCAAGCGCCTCGCAGGTTGAGCGGTCCCCGACGTAGCGATAGCTCAGGTACCAGGCCAGTGATTCGCGCAGGCCGGGCTGGTGGCAGGCGGCGTGAATCGGGATCATGCCGCGGACATTCTGTTGAATGCGGTAGTACTGCGCAGCCGCCCGCGTGTAGGGAATGCCCGAGAGGCTTTCGTAGCGCTCGAACAGTCCCGTCAGGCCGCCGCTGGGGTTCCAGAATTCGCGCACACAGATATTCCCGAGATCCTCCATCGGGTCGCCCCAGTGACCCCACTCCCAATCGACCACGGCGCTGACGCGGTTGCCGCTGAACAGGAAATTCACCGGCCCGGTATCGCCCTGTACCAGGGAAATCCGCGCGACGCTGGCGGGCGCGAAGCGGCGCAGCCATGCCGCGCCGTAACTGAGGAGCGGGTCCTGATAGACCTGCAGGAAGGCGGCGAAATTGTGCAATTGCGCATCGAGGTCGCCCAGGGCAGCCTGTTCCGGTGTGGTAGGTCGCGGACCCAGTTCAGCGTCCAGCCCGAGTGCGTCGATGTCCAGACAGTGCAGGCGGGCGATGGCCGCAATAAAGTCCTCCATGATTTGCCGCTGGCGCCGGGGATCGGTCACACCCGGCAGGTCGGCGCTGCCGGGAACCCGGCTGAACAGCGCGGCATGGTAGGTTTCACTCCACCCCAGCAGGGCCGGCACCGGCACGTCAGTGGGAGTCAATGCCCGACAGATGGCAGCCTCGCGACGCAGAGAGACATTGCTGGCGGCCGCGGGTTGACGATCCAGGCGCAGAAAGCCCTCGAGAATACTGCCATCGCTGCGCGTGACGTCGACGACCCAGGCCTCGCGCCGGGCCACGTGGCGCTCCAATCGAGTGATCTGCCCCGGTCCGAGCTCACCCACCCAACTCAGCAGACCCTCGGGCAGGTCGTGGACCGTCTCCGTCATGGCTGCGCCGACCCTGCTGGCTGGTACCAGATCGGCGAGGTATAGGCTCGCTCCTGATGAGTCAGCTCAGTATCCGTCGACAGGTTTGCGGCCAGTTTCATCCGGTCGTACAGCGGCCAGCGCGGAGTCGGGATTTCCAGAACGCGAAGGTAGTAGACAGCAGCGAGGCCCGGGTCGAAGTCAGGGTCGGTCCACACGGCGCCCAGCTCGGCGCTGCCGATGCTATTGGCATAGTGACCGGATTCTGTGTCCACCGTGTCTCCCACGGGCGGCAGTTTGCCGTCTGCGCCGGGTTTGCGGTCGTCGGACCACGCCACGTCGTAGACCTTCTCGCGGCTTTCTCCCCAGCTATCCACCCAGCCCTTGACGATCTGCAGTCTGTCCAGGTGCGCGCCTTCGGGTTCCTTGAGTGCCAGTGCCATGAACACCGGTGCCCGTGGGTCGCTGCCGGGCGGCGGCAGGATGCCGCCCATGGGCACGCCCTTCGTGTAGCCCCGAAGGGCTGAATCGGGTGACTGCAGGTCCTCCGGGGTGAAGTTCCAGCCACCGAAAAAACGCACCCGCATACGCGGCCCTGTGGTGGCGTAGACCTCGCGCCGCCGCATGGCGTCAAACAGGGCCTCGCGGGTGTTTTCCGTAGCCCAGACCGCGGCATAGCCCGCCGCGAGGAGTCCGGCGCTGCTCATCTCTGCCTCGGGGATGCCCCACAGGCGGCTGGCCCGCTCGGCGGAGGGCTCATGGCTGGACATCTTGCCCCAGAAGTTGTCTTCCTCCACCGCTGCCAGGGCGGTATGGGAGTCGGTGCTGCCAATCATCCCGAACTGGAACGGGTTGACGCCAGTGCGCTGCTCGATGCGCAATCCGGTCTGCAGTGCGGGTCGAACGTATTGGAAACGCTGCATCCAGTCTTCCTGGGCGGTACTCATGTCGATGTTGTACTGGTCCCAGGTGCCGTAATCGGCAAATTCGTCATCCGGCGACAGCAGTGGGTGTGCCTCGCCATCCCCCTTCATCTGCGTGACTTCGACCAGCGGCTCCCAGCGCAGCCGTTCGCGTGCATAGGCCACACTGATCGCTTCACCGTTGGCGCGGGTGTCGGCAAACATAAGCCCGCCGCTCAGGTTGCCGTTGTGCGGAATCGCCAGTGCCTGGCCTCCGGTGTTCTTTTCGTAGTCCGCCAGGTAGCGCCAGAGCGCCTCCGGGTCCTCACTGTCGAAGGCGGAAAACGGCGTGACCTGATTGGCGCGTGTTGCATCATCCCGCAACACGACCACACGGTGCAGGTTGTTGCCATTGGGCATGGCAGACCATTCGAAACCGATCAATGCGGTAAAGACGCCGGGCTCGTTGGCGGCATCCGCCATGCGAGTATTGGCCTCCCAGGGGGAAGGCAGGGTCGTGGGCAGCGTCACCAGTGGTGTTCCCGATGCATAGGAAGCGCCGATATCCAGCATCATGCGACCAAAGCCGACGGGGTCCCCGCTGGCAAGCACATCGCGCCAGCGGCGGGCTGTGTCGTTTTGCATCAATGTGGGGTCGCCGGCACGCAGCGGCGGCATGATGCCCATGTATTCCGCGTGGTCGGCGACGACGAGGAAATCCAGGGGTTGGTTCATACGCGCGCGCAGACCGGTGCTGGTCGTGACCGTGTCGCCGCGGGCGAAGCGATAGGCGTCGGCAGCGGTGAGGTTGTGTACCCCGAACAGGTTGGCATCGAGGGACGTTGCCGTGTGCAGGTGTGTATCGCCCCAGTACACCTGTTGCGGGTAGTCGCGATCCGCCCAGGGCGAGTAGGGCTCTGCGTAGCCCTGGCTGGCAACGCAGAGCAGCAGTGCGTAGCGGAAAACAGTCCTGGTCAGTGAAAAGTTTGTCATGGTGAGGGCGTTCCTTGTCTGTAGTGAGCCGTGGTTACGCGACGCTGAAGGTTTCAGCGCTGCGACGTCGCTTGGCCAGATCGGCGGGCAGTTGCCTGGCAGCGAAGTAGAACAGCCCGATGGCAACCAGGCCGAACAGCGAGGCAAGTACCATCGCGTAGCGCAGCCCGTCGGTGCCGAAACGCGGGGTCAACAGGTCGCTGGTCAGGCCGGTCAGGAAGGGCCCGAGTCCGAGACCGATCATGTTCAGCACGAAGAACAGAATGGCCGAGGTGAGCGCGCGCATGTTCGGTGGTACGAGGGCATGTGACAGGGCAATGCAGGGCCCCAGATACATCGCCGTGAGGATGTTGGTGAACACCAGAATCACCAGCAGGTGCAGGGTGTTGTCAGTCAGCAGCACGTACAGGTAGGGCACGAAGGCCGCCAGCCCACCGAGCATGGGCACCCAGAGATACCAGCGAGGATCCTGGGCACCGAAGCGGTCACCCAGATAGCCGCCCAGGTAGGTGCCCAGAGCGCCGCCGATGCCGGAGACCAGGGCCAGCACCACGCCGACCTGTGCGACGGTCAGTCCGTGGCTGCGAATCAGGAACGAGGGAAAGAAATTCCCCACGCCGTAACTGACGAACGCGGTGAGCGCGCAGCCGATGGCGATCAGCCAGAAGGAGGGCAGTTGCCGCAGCAAGGTCAGCGTTTGCTTCAGGGATGGCTTTGCCGCGGCGTTGTCGGCCGCCGTCTCCCAGCGCCCGCGTAGGGGTTCCTGCACGGTCAGGCGCAGCACGACGGCGAACAGCACGCCGGGAACGCCAACCACCAGAAACGCAACGCGCCAGCCGAAGGCTTCAGCGATCATGCCGCCGAACAGGAAGCCGAACAGGATGCCCACGTAAATACCCATGGAGTAGAACGAGAGCGCCCGGCCCCGCTGCTGTGGGGGAAAGTAGTCGCTGATCATGGAGTGGGAGGGAGGGCTGCCGCCCGCTTCGCCCAGGCCAACGCCGATACGTGCTGCAAGCAGCTGTGCGTAGTTCTGGACAAACCCGGACAGCGCCGTCATGCCACTCCATACGGCGAGGGATATCGACACAATGTTGCGACGGTTGCCGCGGTCTGCCCAGTAGGCGATGGGAATGCCTGCGGTCACGTAGATCAGCGCGAAGCTGAAGCCGCTGAGCAGGCCGAGCTGGGTGTCGGAAAGGCCCATGTCTGCCTTGATCGGCTCCTGCAGAATCACCAGGATCTGTCGGTCGATAAAGTTGAAGGCGTAGACGATGGTCAACATGACCAGCACGAAACGCTTGTAGGCTGGAGAGTAATCCTGCTGGCCGGTGTGCACGGTGCTGGCGTTCCTGTCGTTTTTATAATCCACCCAATATAGCGGTTGCCGCCCTGAGGTCAATTCACCAATTTGCCAGCCGTGTTCAACCGGAGCCGGGCGGCGGCAGGCGCGAGCAGCGCCAGAGTGTGATCCGCCCTGCGGCGGTGTTATTCTGGTCGGCCATTGGATACACTTCGGCGGCAGCGTGAATCGGGAAAAGGTATGACATTATGGCTCAGCTGACGCACCTGGATGCGGCGGGTACGGCGCGCATGGTTGATGTCGGGGACAAGCCCGAGACGCGGCGTGAAGCGGTTGCCAGCGCAAGGGTGACCATGCAGCCAGAAACCCTGCGCCTGTTGCGTCAGGGCGCGCACGCCAAGGGCGATGTTCTTACGGTGGCGAGGGTCGCCGGCATTCAGGGCGCGAAGAAGTGCGCGGATCTCATTCCCCTCTGTCATCCGCTGATGCTCAGTAGTATCGACCTCGACTTCACGCTGGATGAGGGTGCCGGTTGTGTACACGTGACCGCGCGCTGCGCAGTGGCGGGCAAGACCGGTGTTGAGATGGAAGCCCTGACCGCTGCGTCCGTAGCGGCCCTGACCATCTACGATATGTGTAAGGCCGTGGACCGCGGCATGCAGATCCAGGACCTCGGTTTGCAGGCGAAGCACGGTGGTCGTTCGGGCAGCTGGGAGCGCAACGCAGGCGATGACGCATGATGCTGACAGTGCGCTTCTTCGCCAGGCTGCGTGAACAGTTGGCGTGCGAGGTCCTCGAGCTGCCCTGCGAGCCGGGCCTTGACACCGTTGCGGCATTGCGCGCCTCGCTTGCAGCGCGGGGGCCAGTCTGGCAACAGGCTCTGGAAGACCAGAATGTGCTGATGGCGGTAAATCAGTCGCTTGCCGAGCCTGCGACGCCGCTGTCAGCGGGGGATGAGGTTGCGTTTTTTCCTCCGGTAACCGGAGGGTGACGATGTCGACAGAGGGTTGCCGGGTGCAGGTGCAGGAAGCGGCGTTCAACCCCGCTCAACTGCAGGACCTGCTTCCCGCCTCCGGTGCGGTGGTCACCTTCACCGGCAACGTGCGCGATATGAGCGCGGCAGGATCGGTGCATGCGTTGCAACTGGAGCACTATCCCGGGATGACCGAACGCAGCCTGCAGGCAATTGCCTCTGAGGCCACTGTGCGCTGGTCGCTACGCGCGGTGCATATCCTGCACCGGGTAGGGCGCATTGAAGCGGGCGAGTCCATCGTCTGGGTGGGGGTGTGTGCCGATCATCGTGGCGAGGCGTTCGCGGCCTGCGAATTCATCATGGACGCCCTGAAGACCCGGGCACCGTTCTGGAAGAAGGAGCATGGCGCGCAGGATGCACGCTGGGTGGAGGCCCGGGACAGTGATATTTCGCGCGCCGAACGCTGGCAGTTAACCCGAACAGGGGATGCCGGCATGGGGCCGTGCGGGTGAACCTGTAGCGTCCACAAACAGTATTAACACAACACTAGACAGGAGCAGGATATGGAATTGGACGGACGGGAGTTGCGCAACGCCCTGGGACGGTTTGCCACAGGCGTGTGCCTCATAACCGCGGTCAACGAGGAGGGTGAGGCACTCGCGCTGACGGCCAACTCGTTCAGCTCCGTGTCGCTGGATCCGCCGCTTGTCCTGTGGAGCCTGCAGAACAACTCGGATGTGTTTTCCCTCTACTCCAGCGCCAAACACTATGCGATCAACGTACTGGCGGGCAATCAGCAGGAGCTTTCCTCGCGCTATGCCCGCAAAGGCGATCACCTGCTTGATCCCGAGCATTTCACACCCGGTGAGCAGGGTGGCGCGCCGTTGATCAACGGCGCCCTGGTACAGTTCGAATGCAGCCTGGAGGCGACGCACCCGGGTGGCGACCACCTGATTATTGTTGGCCGGGTGCAGGCCATGCATGCGCAGGCCGAAGGCGAACCGCTGGTGTTCTACAGCGGTGCCTACCGGGCTCTGGCCTGAGACTGCGCCGGGCGGGATGACCGAATGAATTTCTGTACGAGTTGCGGCGCGGCGGTCGCCCTGAGAATTCCCGACGGGGATGATCGCGAGCGCTTCGTCTGCACCGTCTGTGAGGTGATTCACTACGTGAACCCGCGGGTTATCGTCGGCTGTGTGCCGGTTTATGAAGGCCGCATACTGCTCTGCAAGCGGGCCATCGAGCCGCGCTCAGGTTACTGGACCTTGCCGGCGGGTTTTATGGAGAATGGCGAAACCACCGTGCAGGGTGCGGCACGCGAAACCTGGGAGGAGGCGCGAGCCCGCGTTACCGGGCTGGAGCTTTACCGCGTGTTTGATGTGCCGCATATCAACCAGGTGTACATGTTCTACCGCTGCCAGGTGGTGAACGGTGAGTTCGGCGTTGGCCCGGAGAGCACCGAAACCGCTCTTTACCGGCAGGAGGACATTCCCTGGGGCGAGATTGCGTTTCCCGTCGTGCAGGAAACGCTCAGGGAGTATTTTGCCGATTGCGAGTCGGGGCATTTCCCGGTGCGCGTGTCGGCGATCGAGCGCCGTCGACCCTCGAGTCGGTAATCGGGGTGTGGCGCCGGAGACGAATCGTATCTACAAGGAGAACAACCCATGGCATTCCCCAAAGTTGGCAACCTGGCTCCCGCATTTTCCCTGCCTGATCAGGACGGGAAAACCGTCACCCTGAAACAGTTCCGCGACAAGAAAAACGTGGTGCTGTATTTCTATCCGAAAGCGATGACGCCGGGTTGTACTGTGCAGGCCTGTGGTATCCGCGACAGCAAGAAAGCACTGGACAAGGCCGATACCGTGGTGCTCGGTGTCAGCCCCGACCCGGTGGCGCGGCTGGGCAAGTTCATTGAAAAGCAGGACCTCAATTTCACCCTGCTGTCCGATGAGGACCACGCCGTTGCCGAAAAGTACGGGGCCTGGGGCCTGAAAAAATTTATGGGGCGTGAGTTTATGGGGATACTGCGCAGCAGTTTCATCATCGGCAAGGATGGGCGTCTCAAGCACGTGATGGACAAGGTGGCGACCAAGAGTCACCACGACGATGTGCTCGCCCTGATCAAAGAGCTCGGTTTGTAGCGCATGGTCACTTTCAGCCTTAACGGGCGCGAGGTCGAAGTCGACGTAGATCCCGAGACACCGTTGTTGTGGGTGCTGCGCGATCATTTGCAACTCACGGGCACGCGCTTCGGCTGCGGCATGGGCCTCTGTGGCGCCTGCACCGTGCATCTGGACGGCGCTGCCATTCGCAGCTGCTCGACGCCGTTGGCGATGGCGGCCGGCCGCAGCGTCACCACCATTGAGGGGCTGGGAGGTAACCACCCGCTGCAACACGCCTGGGTTGAGCACAACGTGCCGCAGTGCGGGTACTGCCAGTCCGGACAGATCATGTCGGCCGCGGCCCTGCTCGCAGCCAACCCGCAGCCTGACGAGGAGAGCATACGCCAGGCGATGTCCGGCAATCTGTGCCGCTGTGGTACTTACCATAAAGTGCAGCAGGCGATCCTCAGTGCGGCCGCAGTCGCGCACTGGCAGCCTGCTGCGGAGGATGCATCATGAGCCTGACCCGGCGCCAGTTTATCCGCAATGTGTCCGTGGCCGGAGGTGCACTCACCCTGGGTTTCCAGCTGACGGGATGCTCGGGAAAGCCTCTGCAACTCGGTAGCGACGCAGATTTTCAGCCGAATGCTTTCCTGCGTATCGAGCCGGATGGCACTGTGATTCTGCAGATTCCCAAAGCCGAGATGGGGCAGGGCGTGATCACCGGTATGTTCACGCTTGTCGCCGAAGAGCTGGAAGTGCATCCCTCGCGCATTGACTACGCCATGGCGCCGGTGCACAGCGCCTTCGGCGATCCGGAGATGCGACTGCAGATTACCGGCGGCAGCGCCTCCATCCGCGTCTACCATGAAATCCTCCGGCAGGTTGGCGCCAGCGCCAGAGAAACCCTGGTGGCCGCCGCCATGCAGCAGAGCGGTCTCGACAGAGCCAGTCTTGAAGCCCGGGACGGGCGTGTGCGCAGCGCCGATGGCAATGTGGATCTAAGCTACGCGGAGCTGGTTCCGGTGGCACGAGCGCTGGCAGTGGTCAGCGATGTGGCCCTGAAGCCAGCAGACCAGTGGCGCTGGATTGGCCGCTACGACCAGCGCGTGGACGCGGTGGCAAAGACAGACGGCAGCGCCCGCTTCGGTATGGATGCCAGTCCCGAGGGCTGTCTGACGGCGGTGCTGCTGCGCTGCCCCTGGTTTGATGGTGCGGTCGAATCCTTTGAGGCCGCAGAGGCCCTGGCGCTACCCGGGGTGGTTGCGGTGTTTGCCACCGATTTCGGCGTCGCCGTGGTTGCGGAGGGTTACTGGCCGGCGCGCCAGGCTGCGGGTAAGGTCCGGGTGAACTTCACGCCGCCCGGCGGCGGGCTGCGCGACAGCGCGGCGATCAGCGCAGCGCTTGAGGCGGCGCTGGATGGCGAGGACTTTGCCAGTGTGCGGGACGACCCCGCGACTGCGGCGGCGGAACAGGGCGCGCGGGTCAGCGCCCGCTATGCGGTGCCGTTCCTGGCCCACGCGGCCATGGAACCGCTCAACGCGACCTGTCGCCTCACCGCCGACGGCTGCGAGGTATGGGTGGGTTCCCAGGCACCGGATCTGGCACGGGACGTGGCCTCGCGCGTGCTCGGCGTACCCCGTGAAGCAGTGGTGATTCACAACCAGTTTCTCGGCGGCGGTTTCGGGCGGCGGGCCGCCGCGGACAACGTGGCGGAGGTGGTCGCCATCGCGCGCGAATTGAAGCAACCGGTGAAGCTGGTGTGGAGTCGGGAAGACGACATGCGGCACGACTGGTACCGGCCTGCCATGGCCGGTGCCATAGAAGCCCGCGTACACCCGGATGGCCGGGTGAGCCACTGGCAGCACCGGATTGCCGGTCCGAGTATCAACCAGCAGGTGTTGCCGGTGATGATGGGCGCCATGTTGCCCCAGTGGGTTCCCGGCGGGCCGCGGCAATGGGTGGGTGACTTCGTCGGCAAGAAAGACTTTGCGTCGGTAGAGGGCTCCAAGGAGCTGCCCTACGCTTTCGACGGCGTCAGCGTCAGCTATCGCAATGTGCCGGTGCCGATACCGTTGGGCTACTGGCGGTCGGTGGGGCACAGTCACAATGCTTTCGTGGTCGAGAGTTTTGTCGACGAGCTGGCGCATGCCGCGGGTATGGACCCGTTGACCTTCCGTCGGCAGCATCTCCCCGAGTCGTCACGTCAGCGGCGCGTGCTCGATGCGGTGGCCAAGGCCGCCAACTGGGGCAATGTGCCTGCAGGCCGTTTCCAGGGCATCGCCGTGCACGACTCTTTCCACTCTTGCGTCGCTGAAGTGGTTGAGGTGTCGCGCGTCGACGGCAAGGTGCGACTGGAGCATGTCTACTGCGCAATTGACTGTGGCCAGGTGATCAACCCGGATATTGTCAAGGATCAGATGATTGGCGGCATCGTGTTTGCGTTGAGTGCGGCGCTGCACGGCGAGATCACGCTCAAGGATGGCGCGGTGGAACAGAGCAATTATCATGACTATCCGCTGCTGCGGCAGACCGACACGCCACCCATGACGGTGGTGTTGGTCGAGAGCAGCGCGCCGCCTACCGGCGTTGGTGAGCCGGGTACGCCGCCCGCGGCACCTGCGTTGGCCAACGCGCTGTTTGCCGCGACCGGAGAGCGACAGCGACGTCTGCCGTTGCGCCTGGGCTGAAGCGCGGGGCCGCCGCTGGGCGGCGCTGCAGGGCGCATCCCCGTGGCGGCGTCTCACTGTGGGTAGGCAGGTCGCTGTCGCGAGGGGAGGCGCTTGACGGCGGGCGGCGCCGGGTACAGACTAACACGCATTAGTCTGTACCCGACCCACATCGCAGGAGTGCCCCATGAACCGCTGTCCCCATATTGATCTCAACGACCCCGAGAGCTACCGGGGCGGGTTGCCTCGCGAAGCCTTCACCTACCTGCGGCAGGAGGAGCCCGTGTACTGGCACGCGCCCAGCCACGGGAGCCCGGGGTACTGGGCGGTCACGCGCCAGGCGGAAATCGACGAGGTGTCCAAAAACCCCCAGCTGTTCTCCTCCGCTGAACGCACTTGCATGCTGAAGGATCCCACGCCCGAGGAAGTGGAGATGATGCGTGCGTTGATGATCAATATGGATCCACCCAAACACCTGAAGTATCGCCGCCTGGTGCGCTCTGCCTTTACCCCGCGCAAAGTGGACAGCTATGAACCCCGGTTCCGCGAGATTGCCCGCGAAATACTCGATCGGGCCCTGCCGTCAGGGCGCTGTGACTTCGTCGAGGATATCGCGATGGAGTTGCCCCTGATAGCGATCTGCGAGCTGATGGGGGTGCCGCTGGAGAAGCGCCAGCGCCTGTTCGAACTGACCAACATCATGCTTGGCATGGATGATCCTGACCTGACCACCTCGGAAGAGGACGGCATGAACGCCATGATTGAAATGTTCATGCTCGGCATGGAACTGGCAACCGCGCATCGGGAAAACGGCTCTGAGGGCATCGTGGCTACGCTGCTGGACGGCACAGTGGAAGACGAACCGCTCACGGATGAGGAATTCTGCAACTTCTTCATGCTGCTGATTGTGGCCGGCAATGAAACAACACGCACGGTCACCAGCCAGGGCATGCGCATGTTGCTGGAAAACCCCGACCAGTATCAGGCGCTTGTCGACAACCCCGGCCTGGTGCCCGACGCCATCGAGGAGTTTCTGCGCTACAACCCGGCAGTGATCGCGTTTCGGCGTACGGCGATGGAAGACACGATGCTCGGCGGTCAACAGATTCGCAAGGGCGATCTGGTCCAGCTGTTCTATGGCGCTGCCAGTGCCGATGAAACGGTGTTCGATGACCCGGAGCGCTTTGATATCCTGCGCAACCAGCGCGAAGACGTACGCAATGGTCACCGCGCCTTCGGCGTTGGTCAGCATTTCTGCCTGGGCTCGCACCTGGCGCGGCTGGAGCTTACCGTTATTTTCGAGGAAATTGTGCAGCGTATGCGCAACCCGCGACTTGACGGTGAAATTCAGTGGTTGCGCTCCAGCTTTATTCACGGCATCAAGCACATGCCCATTGTGTTTGATGTGGCCTGAGCACACCTTCTCTTGGCGGTGGGCGGCCGCGAGGGTGCCACCGCGCTTCCCCTCGGTTCATGCTATTGTGCCCAACGCTGAATTCTGGCCGCCGCGCCGGCGCTGATCTTGGTGTCGGCCCGCGCTGGCAGCACAATGGCCGGCCTGTCACTGAAGGAGAACCGCACCATGCCCATGCCTACCAATATCGGCGTTATCGACTTGATGCTGGCTGTACCCGGCGAGGATAACAGCAACTTCTACGAGTGGATAAAGCCGATGCTCATGGATAAACAAAGCCATGAGATGTTCAAAATGCCTGCGCAGTACATGTTCAAGGATATCCCGCAGATCGATGGCCAGGATGACTACGTTGCCTACACCGTAGCGCAAATGGACAAGCACAACATCGAGCGGGCGATGATAGGCGTCGGTCCCTATGCGGAGCAGCATAAAGAGGCCTTGCGTCGCTTTCCCGACCGCTTCTTTGCCTGTTACGAAGCGAACCCCAATAACGGTATGGATGAAGTGCGTACCATTGTCGCATTGAAGGAAGAGTTTGATATCAAGGCGGTGACCGCATCGCCGGCGATGATCTGCCCGCCCGTGCCGGTGAATGACAAAAAGTGGTACCCCATTTATGCCAAGCTTGTGGAACTGGATATCCCGTTCTGTCCCTGCATGGGTATTCCCGGGCCGCGGTTACCCTTCGGGCCGCAGAAAGTCGAGTTGCTGGATGAAGTGCTGTGGTTCTTCCCCGAATTGAATGTGGTAACCCGGCACGGCTGTGAGCCCTGGACCGATGTAGCCTGGAAGATGATGCTCAAGTATCCGAACCTGCACTATATGACCAGCGCCTTCGCGCCCAAGCACTACCCGAAGGATATCGTGCATTTTGCCAACACCCGCGGTGCGGATCAGGTCATGTATGCTGGCTACTTCCCCATGGGGTTGTCGCTGGACCGGATCTTCCGGGAGATGCCGGACGTACCGTTCCGGGATGAGGTGTGGCCCAAGTTTTTGCGCGAGAATGCGCTGCGTGTTTTCAAACTCGATCAATAGCAGGAGTCGTCTATGGACTACGCAGATATCGAACAGGCGGTTCAGGCACCGGGCCTGCGCCTGGTGCTTACCGCCGGTGTGCCGGGCCCGTGGGGTGAGGCTGCGAAATCGCTGTTTGACTACAAGGGGCTGAAATACCTGCCTGTGCGTCAGGAGGCTGGAGGTGAAAACGCTGCCCTGGTGGCCTGGACCGGACAGAGTTCAGCGCCGGTTGCGGTGTATGACGATCTGCCGCCGGTCTGTCACTGGCTGGACCTCTTGCACCTGGCGGAGCGCCTCGCGCCGGCGCCGGCACTGCTCCCTGATGACCCGGCGCAGCGCGCTGAGGTACTCGGACTGTCCGCCCTGATCGCGGGTGTGGACGGCTTTGGCTGGCAGCGCCGCTTGCAGCTGTTTGTGCCCGGTATGTCCATGGACGAGCCACCCGAGCCGATCCAGCGTATGGCGTCCAAGTATGGCTGGAGTCAGGAGGCCGCCGCGCAGGCCGGTCAGCGCATGGCGGGTATTGCCGGCCTGCTGGACCAGCGTCTGGCGGCACAGGAAGCCGCGGGCAAGAACTGGCTGGTTGGCGACGCGGTGACAGCGGCAGATTTTTACTGGGCCAATTTTCTCGGCATGGTGCATCCGCTGCCGGCGGAGGTGAATCCGATGCCGGATTATCTGCGCGACATGTACGCATCGGGTGCGGAAGACACTGCGCGCTGGCTGACCCCACGCCTGCTGGCGCATCGCGAGCGCATGTACCAGGAATATATACGTCTGCCGCTGGACTTCTAGTCAGCAGCGGCAGGGCGGCGCTCCGTGGCGCATCAAAAACCGATAATAAACAAGGAGAAATGCCATGCTTTCACAACAGGAACTGTCAGACCGACTGGAACTGCAGGATCTTGTCTTCCATTATTCGCACCTGATCGACAGCAAGGCGTTTGATGAGTTGCGCAATGTGTTCACCGAGGACGCACACGTGGATTACTCCGCCTTCGGCGGGTCCGTCGGCAACCTGGAGGAGACCATCGCCTACCTGAAGGAAGCCGTTTCCGATGGTGTATTCCCCAACAGCCAGCACCTGAATGCCAACCTGCAGTTTGTCGTCGATGGTGACACGGCGACAGGGCGTGTGATGTGCTTCAACCCGATGGAAATGGCGCTGCCGGAGGGTGGTCGTCACGTGTTCCTCCTGGGTCTCTGGTACGTCGACGAATATGTGCGCACCGCACAGGGCTGGCGTATTCGTCGACGCGCCGAGGAAAAGAGCTGGGTGTTCAACGCACCTGACTTCATGCAGCTGTAAGGCGGCACACATGATTGATCTGTACACCGCGCCGACACCGAATGGCTACAAGGTGTCGATTGCGCTGGAAGAGATGCAGTTGCCGTACACTGTGCACACGGTCGACCTGCGCGCGGGCGAGCAAAAAAAACCTGCGTTTCTGCGCATCAGCCCCAACGGCCGTATTCCGGCGATTGTGGATCGTGATGAAGGCGATTTCGCTGTGTTCGAGTCCGGCGCGATTCTGCTCTACCTGGCAGAGAAGTGCGGCAGGTTTCTGCCCGCAGACCGCAGGGGTCGTTCGCTGGTCATTCAGTGGCTGATGTTCCAGATGGGGGGTGTTGGGCCCATGATGGGCCAGGCCAATGTGTTCTACCGCTATTTCCCCGAGAAGATACAGCCCGCCATCGATCGCTACCAGGCTGAGGGTCGGCGTCTGTTCGAAGTCATGGATGCGCGCCTGGCAGACCATGAGTTTCTCGCCGGTGACTACAGTATTGCCGACATGGCCAACTGGGCCTGGGTGCGTACCCATCGCTGGTCGGGCATCTCCATTGAAGGGCTGGACAACCTGTCACGGTGGTTGGGAGTGATTGGCGAGCGCCCCCTGGCGCGAGCCGGCACCAAGGTGCCGATTGATATCGCGGAACTCATGGACGCGAAAAAAACCGAGGAAGCCGAAGCGTTTTCACGCAATGCACGCGCCATGGTTACCGGGGCGGGCGACGCAAACACCTGACGTGCCTGCGCCGCTGCCGCCGCGCGTGGCAGGTGCACGCGGGCGGGTGCGGGTTGCGGCGGCGCTAGCGGTGCGGCCACTGCGCCAGATGTGCGGCACGGATATCGGGCTTCAACAGTTTCCCTGTGGCATTGCGCACCAGCGGTTGCCGGGTCAGTTGCCACTGAGTGGGTATCTTGTAGCCCGCCATGTGCTCTCGCAGGTAGCTCACCAGGTCCTCGATCTGCAGGTCGGGTGCGCCGTTCACCGTGGCGGCGAGTTCCTCACCGAGGTCGGGGTGAGGTAGCCCGTAAACAGAGGCTTCAATGACCTGGGGGTGGGCCGTCAGTACGCCCTCAACCTCAACCGGGTAGATGTTCTCGCCGTTGCGGATCACCATATCCTTGATTCTGTCGACTACGTGCACGAAGCCATATTCATCCACATAACCGATGTCGCCAGTACGCACCCAGCCATCGACAAACGTGTCCGCGGTCGCTTGCGGAAGATTCCAGTATTCCCGCGCATTGGTGGGGCTGCGCACCATCAGCTCGCCGCGCTCGCCCGCCGGAAGCACCTTGCCCTGCGCATCCACGCTCTGGATGTCCACGATAGGTGAGATGGTGCCCGCCGCTGTGGGTTGCAGGCGGTAGGCCTCGCCGGTACAGCTGCTGCCGGTGGCATTGGTTTCCGTCATGCCGTAACCGGTGCCCGGATAGGCATCGGGTACTTTCCGGTAGATCAGGTCTTTCAGGTGCGGCGGGCAAGCGGCTCCACCCGCGCCCAGGGAGAACAGGCTGCGCGTGTCTGTACGCTCGAAAGCGGGTGATTCGAGCATCGCAATGGTCATCGCGGGTACGCCGGTAAATACGGTGATGCGCTCGCGTTCGATGACCTTCAGGGCCTCTTCCGGGTCCCATTTGTAGAGGATGCTGGTCTTGCGCCCACCGCGCAGGTTGAGCAGGAAGATCGCATAGCAGCCGGACACGTGGAACAGTGGCACCGCCAGCAGCGTGCAGGGCTCGAAGCCCGAGTTCATCATCTTGCCGATAACCTCGGGGTTGGTCATGGCAGATACGTAGGACATCAATTCGAAATTCATCAGTGCCTGACAGATAGCGGCGTGGGTCGAGGCCGCACCTTTCGGTTTACCGGTTGTACCTGAGGTATACATGATCATCGCCAGGTCCTCGCCGTCCAGTGCGACGTCTGGCCGTTGGGCGCTCCCGGATTGTGTGGCCTCCCAGGGCGTTGCCGGCGCGATGTCGGCACCGCTGCTGCGCACGACGACCGCTCGACAATCCAGGGCCTGGAGCTGGTCTTGCACCAGCGCATAGCGCTCCATGTCACACACCACGAGACACGCCCCGGCATCCTTCAGCGCGTAGCCCAGCTCTTCTGCGCGCCCCCAGCTGTTCAGGGGGACCACGATGGCTCCCGTGGCGAGGATGCCGACGAACGCGAACATCCACTCCGGGTAGTTGCGCATCGCAATGGCGACCCGGTCACCCTTGCGAATGCCCGCCTCGTGCACGAGGTAGTGGGAAAAGCGATCCGCAGCCGAGAAGAAATCCGAGAACGTGTAGCGCTCGTCTTCGTAGGTAACCGCAGTTTTTTCGCCATGTGCGCGGCCGGCGTCCAGCGCGTCGCGCAGATTGGCCGGCGCATTCATGTAGCAGCGCAGCATGACGCCATTCACGTCCCTTTCGGACATTTCGAACGGCGCTCCAGGGGCGGTGAGTTGCTCGGTGGCGGCACGCAGATTGGCGCTCAGGGCGGCGACTTCATTCATGGCGGTCGATATTCTCCGGTCGTCGTCTGTTCGGAATCAGGGTTGGACGCCTTGCATCATACACAAGGGTCGTGTGCAGGGGCAGTCTCGGTGCTAACCCCGTCGCGAATTGAACGGCGACAGTCCATTCCGTTACACTGGCGCGCTTTGCCCCGGGGCGAGCGGCGTTGATCATCGCTGGCGGGGCTTATCAGGGGGCGGGCAGTGGCGACGATTATCACCTGCAACACCAACGGCATTCGCGCGGCCGCGCGCAAGGGTTTTTTTGACTGGCTGGCGCAGCAGGACGCGGACGTGGTGTGTATTCAGGAAACCAAGGCCCAGGAAGAACAGTTGCAGGACCCGGTGTTCAGCCCGCCCGGCTATCACTGTTTTTACAACGACGCGCAGCGCAAGGGCTACAGCGGCACGGCGCTGTATACGCGGGTCAAGCCCCGCGCCGTGGTGACGCAACTCGGCTGGTCCTCTGCAGATACGGAGGGCCGTTACCTGCAGGCAGACTTCGACGCTGTGAGTGTGATTTCGCTGTACATGCCCTCAGGATCCAGCAGCGAGGCGGCTCTGGCGAAAAAACTGGATTTCATGGAGCGGTTCTATGAACACCTGCGCGCACTGCGGCGCATGCGCCGTGAGTTTATTATCTGTGCCGACTGGAATATCTGTCATCAACCCATCGACCTGAAGAACTGGAAGGCGAACCAGAAAAACTCGGGCTTTCTGCCCGAGGAGCGAGCCTGGCTGGACCGCGTGTATAACGAGCTGGGGTATTGTGATGCCTTCCGTCTGGTAAATCAGGAGCCTGAACAATACACCTGGTGGTCCAACCGTGGGCAGGCCTGGGCGAACAACGTAGGGTGGCGACTGGATTACCATGTCATCACGCCGGGTTTACAGCCGCAGGTGCGCGCAGCAGAAATTTATACGGCCCAGCGATTCTCTGACCATGCGCCGCAGACGATGGTCTACGATCTCGAGTTGCACACCTGAGGAGCATCCTGCTCCCCAGTGGGTGTGGCCCGACCTGCGCGGCGCGACCTACGCGCCCCGTCCAGATTGCAGGGCCGGTGCTTTCGCTGTACATTTGCGCCTGTTCTTTCCCACCTGTTATCGCTCGCGCCGGCTGGCGCAGGCTGCAAGGAGTTGTCATGAGTTTGTTCATTGCCAGTGCTCACGCCCAGGCCCAGGGTGGCGCCCAGGGTGGCGGCGAGATTTTCCAGATCGTGTTTCTGGTGGGTCTTTTCGCACTGTTCTATTTCATCGCCATCCGCCCGCAGCGCAAGCGCCAGAAAGAGCATGCGCAGATGGTGGCGGCGCTGGGCAAGGGCGACGAAGTGGTTACCAGTTCCGGCATCCTCGGCCGGATAACCGGCCTGGACGATAACTACGTGGTGCTGAACGTGGCCAACAATGTGGACATGAAGTTTCAGCGCATACACGTCCACGCGGTGTTGCCCAAGGGAACACTCAAGTCCATCGGCTGATGAGCCGGCTGGCGCTGCCACAGCGGGTCGCGCTGGCCCAGCGCCCCACGCCCCTGCAGTATCTGCCCCGTGCCAGTGAGCGCTGGGGTTGCGGGCACAGGCTGTGGGTGAAACGCGACGACCTGACGGGTTGCCTGCTCAGCGGCAACAAGGTCCGCAAACTGGAATTCATTGTCGCCCATGCGCTCGCGGAGGGCTACGATACGCTTATCACCTGCGGCGGCCTGCAGAGCAATCACTGCCGGGCAACCGCATTCGCCGCAGCACAGGCCGGTCTGGGTGCACACCTGGTATTGCGTGGCGACACCCCCACGGCACCCCAGGGGAATTATCTGCTGGGTCAGCTGGCCGGTGCGGCCATCAGCTGCTATCCCAAGAGCCGCTACGTGGCCGAGTTGCCAGGCCTGCTGGATGGCTGGCGCGCGCACTATGCGCAGCAAGGCAGGAAGGCGCTGGTGATTCCCACCGGGGGCAGCGACGGGCTCGGTATCTGGGGCTACGTCGCGGCCTGCGAAGAACTGCACGATGACCTGAGCAGCGCCGGCATTGAGGCGGCACATCTGCTTACGGCAACCGGATCCGGGGGTACCCAGGCGGGTCTCACACTGGGAGCCGCGTTGTACGGTGTGCCCCTCACAGTATGGGGCGTCAATGTCTGCGATGATGAGGCCTACTTTCTCGACAAGGTTGCCGCGGATGTGGCGGACTGGCGCAGCCGCTTCCCCGAGCAGCCCGAGGTCGCCGTGACAGCGCGCGTGATCGATGGCTATGTCGGCGACGGTTACGGCGTGGCGAGCAGCGCCGTGTTGCAGCTCATCGCCGAGCTGGCCGCACTGGAGGGCCTGCTGCTGGACCCGGTATATACCGGCAAGGCCTTTCACGGCCTGGTGCAGGAGTTGCAGGCGGGGCGTTTTGAGGGTACGCGCGACGTGGTGTTCCTGCACACCGGGGGCGTGTTCGGCGTGTTCCCGCAGGCGGATCAATTCAGATTTTTACACGCCGCGCCCGGCGGTTGACCCAGGACCACACTCATCATGCAGGCATTCAGCGATTTTGTTACCACGATCAACGGCTGGGCATGGGGTCCGGTCATGCTGGTGCTCCTGCTGGGGACCGGGCTGTACCTCAGCATTGGTTTGCGTTTTCTCACGCTACGCAATATCCCGCGTGCCTTTCGCCTCTTGTTCGGTGGCCGTGAGGGGCAGGGGCAGGGGGATATCTCTCCGTTCAGTGCCCTCATGACGTCGCTGTCGGCAACCATTGGCACCGGGAATATCGCCGGGGTGGCCACGGCACTTGCGCTGGGCGGTCCCGGCGCCCTGTTCTGGATGTGGATCACCGCGCTGGTGGGTATGGCCACCAAATACGCCGAGGCGGTCTGTGCCGTGCGCTTTCGGGAGCGGGATGCCGCAGGGAATTACAGTGGTGGCCCCATGTACTACATCCGCAACGGGCTGCACAAACGCTGGCACTGGCTGGCCTGGGCCTTTGCCATTTTCGGCACGCTGGCTGGCTTTGGCATCGCCAACACAGTGCAGTCCAACTCGGTCGCCCAGGTGCTCGAGGATTTCATGGCCGTACCGCCGCTGGCAACCGGGCTGGTGCTGATGGGGCTGGTGGCGGCCGTCATTCTCGGGGGTGTCAAGCGCATCGCGCGGGTGGCGAGCTGGCTGGTGCCGATGATGGCGCTGGGCTATGTGATCATGGGCGCCCTGGTGCTGGTTACCCACATCACGGCGATTCCGGCGGCGCTACTGACCATCGTTGATGCGGCGTTCAGCGGCGCCGCGGCTGCCGGTGGTTTTGCCGGCGCAACGGTGTGGGCGGCGATCCGTTTCGGCGTGGCGCGGGGCATTTTTTCCAACGAGGCAGGCTTGGGCAGTGCGCCTATCGCCCACGCCGCCGCGCAAACCAGCCAGCCGGTACAGCAGGGCATGATCGCCATGCTGGGAACGTTCATCGATACCCTGATCGTCTGCACCATGACGGGACTGGTCATCGTGATTATGGATGTGCTGCCCACCGGGGTGAGCGGTGCCAGCCTGACGTCCATGGCCTTCGCGCAGGGTATGCCGGGTGGACAATACGTGGTCACAGTAGGGCTGTGCCTGTTTGCGTTCACGACAATGATCGGCTGGTCGTTCTACGGCGAGCGTTGCGCCGTGTTCCTGTTTGGCATTCGAGCGAGTCTGCCGTTCCGACTGCTCTGGGTGCTCGCTATCCCGGTGGGCACCCTCATTGACCTGGAACTGGTCTGGCTGATTGCCGATACCCTCAATGCCTTCATGGCCATTCCGAACCTGATCGCGCTGCTACTGCTGGCACCGCTGGTGTTCCGCATCAGCCGGGCCTATTTCGATGGCCAGCCCGCTCCCGAGGCCAGATGATGACCCCGACACCGTGGCGGCGGGTGCCCGCTGGTCGCCCTGCAGGCTTGGGAGTACACTCCGTGTATGGCTGAAGACACGTCAAACAAGCTGGTTATTGCGATTTCCTCACGGGCATTGTTCGATCTCGGTGCCAGTCACCAGGTGTTCGAACAGGAGGGTCTTAAGGCCTATTCGGAATACCAGATTGCCCATGAAGAGGAGCCCCTGGAGCCAGGTGAGGCGTTCCCGTTGGTGCAGAAGATGCTGCGTCTGAACTCCCTGCTGGGTGACAGCGCCGGTGTCGAGGTGGTTCTGCTCTCGCGCAACAGCGCCGATACTGGCCTGCGCGTGTTCAACTCGATCCAGCACTACGAACTGCCGATCACCCGGGCGGCGTTCTGCGGTGGCGAAAGCCCCTGGCGCTACATCAACGCCTTCGGTTGCCAGCTGTTTCTCTCCAATGAGGCGGAGGATGTCCGCTACGCACTGGCCTGCGGCGTCGCAGCGGCCACGTTGGTCTCGAACAAGAGCGGCAACTCCGGTTCCGACCAGTTGCGCTTCGCCTTCGACGGCGATGCGGTGGTGTTCTCCGATGAAGCGGAGCAGGTGTATAAGTCACAGGGTCTGGAGGCTTTTACGGCCAGCGAGCGGGCGGCCGCACGTACGCCGCTGAGTGGCGGGCCCTTCCAGCCCTTCCTCGCGGCCCTGCACAGGCTGCAGCAGGCGTTTCCCGCCAGCGAGGCACCCATACGCACGGCACTGGTGACCGCCCGTTCGGCCCCCGCACACGAACGCGTGATTCGTACCCTGCGCGCCTGGAATATCCGCATTGATGAGTCGATTTTCCTGGGCGGCTTGAATAAAACCGAATTTCTGCGGGCCTACCAGGCGGATGTGTTCTTTGATGACCAGGAGACACACTGCCAGCTGGCCAGCCCGCATATCGCCACCGGACACGTGCCCCACGGGGTTGCAAACCGCTAGCCGACGGCGTTTTCTTATTCCATTGATCTTGGCAACAGCCGGCTTTAACTACTATTCTGTATAAGCCTCCGGTAACCGCTGCCCTGCGGTGTATGGGCGAGGCGAGGGATTCGGGAATGAAACTGCAGCAACTGCGCTACATCTGGGAAGTCGCACATCACGACCTGAATGTGTCGGCGACTGCCCAGAGCCTGTACACGTCACAACCCGGTATCAGCAAGCAGATTCGCCTGCTGGAAGACGAACTGGGCGTCGAGATTTTTGCCCGTAGCGGCAAGCACCTCACCCACGTCACCCCTGCCGGGGAGGCCATCCTGCAGACGGCGGGCGAAGTGTTGCGCAAGGTGGAGAGCATCAAGCAGGTTGCACAGGAGTATTCCAACGAGCGCAAGGGCAGCCTCTCCATCGCAACCACCCACACTCAGGCACGCTATGCGCTGCCCGCAACCATCCGCTCGTTCATCGAGCGTTACCCTGATGTATCGCTGCATATGCACCAGGGCACGCCCATGCAGATCTCCGAAATGGCGGCAGATGGCACGGTGGATTTTGCCATTGCCACGGAGGCGCTGGAGCTGTTCAGCGACCTCATCATGCTGCCCTGTTACCGCTGGAACCGCTGCGTGCTGGTGCCACGTGATCACCCCCTGACGCAGCTGTCCGAATTGACGCTGGAAGACGTGGCTGCACACCCCATCGTGACCTACGTTTTTGGGTTTACCGGTCGGTCCAAGCTGGATGAAGCCTTCATGGCCCGTGGCCTGGTGCCAAAGGTCGTGTTTACGGCGGCGGATGCCGATGTCATCAAGACCTATGTACGTCTTGGTCTGGGGATTGGCATCGTGGCCGCCATGGCCTACGACGAGCGCGCGGACGCCGACCTCGTTGCCCTGGACGCCACCCGGCTGTTTGCCAGCAGTGTGACCCGCATCGGCTGTCGGCGCGGTACATTCCTGCGTGGCTACATGTACGACTTCATCGAAGACTTCGCCCCGCACCTGACGCGGGATATCGTCAAGGAAGCGTTTACCCACCACAGCAAGACGGAGCTGGAAGCGCTGTTTGCCGACATAGAATTGCCTGTGTACTGACTTTTTGTGCCCGCTGCGCTTGTGGCCGGTGCGGCGCTTGGGTAGATTGGGCGGCTTTCTCGAAGCCTCTCGGAGTGTGTGACGTGGAACTGGCCTGCCTTGACCTTGAGGGGGTGCTCATCCCCGAAATCTGGATCGCGTTTGCCGAAAAAACCGGCATTGAGGCGTTGCGCGCCACGACTCGGGATATTCCCGACTATGATGTGCTGATGAAGCAGCGCCTGCGCCTGCTCGACGAACACGGGCTGAAGATTGACGACATCCAGGCTGTTATAGCCACGCTGGAGCCGCTCCCCGGCGCCGCCGAGTTCCTCAACTGGCTGCGCGAGCGGTTTCAGGTGATCATCCTGTCGGATACCTTCTACGAGTTCTCCGCGCCGCTGATGCGCCAGCTGGGCTGGCCAACCTTGCTCTGCCACCGTCTGCAGGTCGACGACACGGGCCGGGTAGTGGACTACAAGCTGCGCCAGAAGGATCCGAAGCGTGCCTCGGTGCAGGCCTTGCACAGTCTGCATTACCGGATCATTGCCGCCGGTGATTCCTACAACGACACATCAATGCTCGCCGAGGCCGACGTGGGGCTCCTGTTCCACGCACCGCAGAACGTCATCGATGAGTTTCCGCAGTTCAGGGCGCTGCACGATTTCCCGTCTTTGAAGCAGGCCTTTGTCGAGGCCAGTGATCGCCCCCTGACCGTGTAGGGTGCCCGTCGACCGCTAGCGGAAGCGTTGCTCCAGCGCACTGAGAAAGCGTCCGACCTTGTCGTAGGTCTCCTGGTACTCCTGCTCGGCCTCCGAGTCAGCTACGATCCCGCCGCCACCCCAGCAGCGCAGACTGCCGTGATTGGCAACCAGGCTGCGAATGGCGATATTGCTGTCCATGTGGCGGTCAGCGCTGATGTACAGCAGTGAGCCGCAGTAGGCTTCGCGGCTGCAGGGCTCCAGCTCGGCGATGATCTGCATGGCGCGTCGCTTTGGCGCACCGGTGATGGAGCCACCGGGGAAACTGTCGCGCAGCAGGTCCAGGGGGCCGCGCCCGGGCGCGAGTTCGCCGCGAATGGTACTGACCAAGTGGTGTACGGTCGGGTAGCTTTCCAGCCCGAACAATTGCTCCACATGAATGCTGCCCGGCACGCAGCTGCGCCCCAGGTCATTGCGCAGCAAATCGACGATCATCAGGTTTTCGGCGCGGTCTTTCGGGCTCTCACGCAGCGCGGTCGCGCTTTGCAGGTCCCGGGCCGGGTCGGCGAAACGCGGCCGGGTGCCCTTGATTGGCCGCGTCTCAACCTGCTGTCCCTGCAGCGAAATGAACCGTTCCGGTGACAGGCACAGCAGCGCCTGCCCCGCCTCGGGCTGTAGATAGCCTGAAAAGGGCGCCGCGGCCACCTCGCGCAATGCGCGATAGGCGGTAAAGGGATCACCGTCGTAGCTTGCATCAAAGCGCTGTGCAAGATTGACCTGGTAGCAGTCGCCTGCCTGGATATAGGCCTGGATGCGCGCAAAGGCGCTGTAGTAAGCCTCGCGCGTCATGGCTGGCTGGAAGCTGCCGTGCAGCTGAAAGGGACGCAGCGTGCCATGGGCGGACGTGAGGCGGGCAAGCAGGTCCTTGCGTACACGGGCGCTGACCCAGGGCATCGCCACCAGCGCGCTGCGTTGCAGCAGGTGATCCTGCACCACGCACCAGTCATAGCAGCCGATGGCGGCGGCCGGGGAGGTGGGGTTTGTCGCGTCGCGGTGCGCTACGCCATGCAGCGCGTTGCCGGGTTGATAGCCCAGGTAGCCCAGCAGTCCGCCGCAAAAAGGCAGGCGTTGGCTCGCGGGTGCGATGCCGGCGTAGCGTTCCTGGTGGAGGTCGGCAAGCGCCAGAAGGTAGGTGTTCCAGGCGGTGCCGGGAGCGCTGGTCGAGGGCGCCGCGGGCGTTTCGGCAATGGGATCTGCAGCGAGGACGTCGTAGCGTCCGCCGTTGGCCCAGGGTTGCGCACTGTCCAGCCAGGCAGGGCAGGGCAGCTCGCGCAGGGCCGTAAAATAGTCGGCACTGTCCTGCTGCCAGGGGAGCTCATCAATATGCAGGTTCACGGTGAGCTTGGGTACCTGTCAGTATCGGGCGCCCGATGTTGACACCTCATATTTTCGTAGCAGAAAGGCGCAGAAATTACGCAATCCGCTGTATATGGCCGGGAACAGCAGGGTAATTGCGAGGACTTGGCCAGTCGCGTTTGCCTGTCGTTAAATTGACATTCACGGGGCATGGAATTAATGTGGTGCGCCGAATTCGGGCGGGATGTCATCGTAAGCCCGGCCGCCGTCGCATGTAAACCCGGGAACCTAGACAGAAGGTAGAAGCTGTTGCCGGCTTCCACGAAGCGGTAACGCACCAGTATGGGAAAACGCATGAAGAAAAACACTGAGTCAGAATTGATCGCGACGCTGCAAAATCCTTTTGCCAGCGTCGCTGAACGCGAGTTTGGTGTGCCGGGCCAGGTCGCCTCGCAGCCCGGCCTGTACGAGAAGGCGTTAAAAGCAGGCTGGGAGTTGCAGCAGCGGCCGCTGCGTGCCGCGGGAGTCCGCAATACCCAGCGCCAGCACCAGAAGAACCGCATGACCATCTGGGAGCGCATCGAGTGTCTGGCCGATGAGGCGCCAACGGTGCTCTACCAGAACTGGGGCCCCAACCTGGACGGTGCGTCTCTGGTCACCGCGCTGATCAAGGTGAACGGTCGCGATGTCGCGATCTATGGCCACGATTTCACGGTCCGCGCTGGCTCCATGGATGCGACCAACGGCAAGAAACTGGCGCGCCTGTTCGAATTGGCCGCCAAGCGCAAAATTCCCCTGGTCGGCCTGAATGATTCTGCCGGTGCCTATATCCCTGCCGGTGTCGGCGGGCTCGATGGCTATGCCGACGCGTTTACCGCCCTGCGCAAGATTTCCGGCGTTGTACCCAGCATCATGTGCATGTTTGGCTTCAACGCGGGCGGCGGTTCCTACCTGCCGCGGCAGGGAAGCTTCCTGATCCAGCCCAATGACACGTTCTTCGGCCTCACCGGCCCCGGCGTGGTGAAATCGGTGCTCGGTGAGGACGTTACGCCGGACGAGTTGGGCGGTCCGGGTGTGCACAGCCAGAGTGGCGTTACGGACTTCGTGGTGCCCGACGAGGTGGCTGCCCTGCGCAAGGTGCGGGAACTGCTCAAGTACCTGCCAGACAACAACAGCGCGCTGGCGCCGTACCAGGCGTCCTCCGACCCGGTAACGCGCAAAACCTGGGATATCGATATCCTGCTCAAGAAAGCGTTCAACTCGCCCACCGGGTACAACACGCCGGTGGACATCAGCATACTGATCCAGCAGCTCTGCGATCACGGTGATTTCCTGGAAATCCAGGCCGAGCGAGCGCGCAATACCATCACGGCGTTGGGTCGCATGGGTGGCAACGTGGTGGGTTTTGTGGCGAACAATTCGGCCGTGGCGTCCGGACAGATCGATATCGCCGCCGCCTACAAGAACGCCCGCTTTATCCGTTTCTGCAACCTCTACAACATACCGATTATCTTCCTGGAGGACACCACGGGCTTCCTGCCGGGGCGCGAACAGGAGGCCGGCGGTATCGTACAGGCCGGGCGCGCCATGCTCGACGCGATCGTCGACCTGCGCACTCCGCGCTTCCTGGTGCTGGTGCGCAACGCCTTTGGGGGTGCCTATGCCTCGTACAACAACTACCCGACCGGCGCGGATTTTGTGGTTGCCCTGCCCACGACACGTGTTGCAGTGATGGGGCCGGCGGGCGTCGAGTATGTTTACAAGGATGAATTGCGGCGTATCCGCGGCAGTGTGGCAGGGAAGATAGCCGCCGAGACCGAAGCGCAGAAAGCGGCTGGCCTGTCGGAGGACGAGGCTCGCGCCACCGCCGAGCAACTGGTCCAGGGCTGGGTCAAATCGGAAGAGCAGGCGCTCGCCCAGCGCTATGAACAGGAGTTGATGAACCCCAATGAGGCGCTGAGCCTGGGGTCCATCTCGCAGATCGTGATGCCGTCAGACCTGCGTACAGTGCTGGCTGAACACATGGATTTCTGTCTGCGTCACTACACGCCTGAACCGCTTGCCTCTGTGCAGCGCGAGTTCCACTGACCACGGCCAAGGCCATCGCCTGATTGAGGAAATACCGCGTGTCCAACGAATACTATTTGCGTAACCCCCTGATTCACCGCGACCGCCGGCTGGCGGAGCATCCTTCGGCCTGGGTGCGTCGCTTCGACTGCTCCGGGTTGCGCCCGCTGATCATCTGCCGCGGCCCCATCCGTAAAGAGGCCATGGACGTGTTCTCCGAGATGGGCATCGAGCATTTCGGCATCCTGCTGTCGGAAAAGGATTCCATCGTCTACCGCAATGCCCAGGCTCCCGAGTTGCGCTCACTGACCGACCCGGATCGTGTACACCGGGTGCCCGATTACACCGGTTCCAATAAAGAAGAGCGCGACCAGCGTATCGCGCAGATCATCAGCATTGCCCACGACAACGGCTACAACGCGATTTTTGCCGGCTACGGGTTCATGGCAGAAGACCAGACCATGGTAGCGGCGATGGAGCAGGCCGGTCTGAATTTTATTGGCCCCTGCTCACGCACCGTGCACGATGCCGGCCTCAAGGATGAAGCCAAGCGCACCGCCCTGAAAGCTGGCGTTTCGGTGACGCCCGGCATCGACAACGGCACCGCACTGACGCTGCTCAAGAAGTATCCGGACGTCTCCGCGCTGAAGGCGCTCTGTGCCGCCAATGATCTGCCGGCGGATCTGGATAAGCTGGATGACCCGGAGATCACCCTGGAAGACAAGGCCGACCTCGTGCTGGCGGCTTCCTATACCAAAGGGGTCGACCTCTACACAGTGGACGAACTGTGTGAAACCCTCACCGAGGCGGTGAAGAAGATGGCCGAGGATTACCCGAAAAACCGGGTACGCCTGAAGGCAATCAGCGGTGGCGGCGGCAAGGGCCAGCGTATCCTCGGCATTGGCGAGGCCGAGCGGACACCGGAGCTGGTGCGCGAAATCCTCAACGAAGTAAAAACCACCGGCGTGGGCGACAACAAGAACGTTCTGGTCGAGCTGAACATTGAAACAACCCGCCATCAGGAAATTCAGGTGATCGGCAACGGCGACTGGTGTATCACGCTGGGCGGCCGGGACTGTTCCCTGCAGATGCACGAACAGAAACTGCTCGAGGTGTCGGTAACGATCGAGTCGCTGCAGGCAGCGCTGGCCCAGGCCGAGGCGGCAGGTCGCAGCACCGAGGCTGCCGTGCTGCGTCAGGACCTCATTACGCTGGAGGAGATGGAGGACGAAGCCGCACGGTTTGGTGCGGCCGTGGGTCTGGATTCCGTTTCCACCTTTGAGTGTATTGTCGACCGCGACAAACACTTTTTCATGGAGATGAACACCCGCATTCAGGTGGAGCATCGGGTTACCGAACTCTGCTATTCCCTGAAATTCACCAACCCGGACGATGAGCGTGACTTCTTTGTGGTGCAGTCGCTGGTAGAGGCGATGGTGTTGCTGGCTGCGCACGGCAGTGCACTGCCACGCCCTGAGCGTATTCTGCGCCACAACGATTCGGTCGAGGCGCGCCTGAATGCCACCAACCAGGCGCTGCAGCCCTCAGCAGGCGGCGTCATAGAGGGCTGGAGCGATGCCCTCGAGGGTGAAATCCGCGACGATCAGGGCATCAGCCTGCACAACCCGGACACTGACGTGTTCATGAAGTACACGCTCGCCGGCGCTTACGATTCCAACATCGCCCTGCTACTGACAGTGGGCGATACACGCCTTGAAACCTACGAGCGCATGGCCGAGGTCATTCGTCGCACCCGCATGCGCGGCAAGGACCTGGCGACCAACCTGGAGTTTCATTACGGGCTGGTTAACTGGTTCATCGGACAGAACATCAACGCACGGCCGACCACGCGCTTTATCGTTCCGTATCTCACGGCAGTGGGCGAATTGAAAGCACAGGCCAACAAGCTGGACATAGACTTCGCCTGGCAGCAGATCAGCCGCGCAGCGCTGAAAGGGTTGACTGACGAGGCGGCCAAAGCACTCAGGAGCTGCCTTGAGTTGAAGTCCACGCTGCTGCTGAGACCGCTGGAGCGCCTGCTGGCAGAACCCCACATTCTCGCTGGCTGGCTCAGCGTCAACCGCGACTGTTACACCCTGATAGACGGCAAGGTGAGCTGGAACGAAAACCCGATTGAAATGCTCGCAGACACCTATCATTTCCTCAACATGGACTACAGCGCTGACGCACCGGCCGCGACCGTGATCTGGGATCATGACCACGCGCTCCTGCAGGAGGCGCTGGACTTCTACATGGAGCTGTCGCAGCGTCTCGATGCTGGCGATTGGGTGCAGCTGGAGAGCGTGCTGGCAAGCACAGAAGTCCCCGGGGGATTCACCGCAGACAGCTGGAGTGCGGTGCGAGCAGCCCACGCCGGCTTCCAGTCTGGTGTGGAAATCCTCGCTGTGCTGCTCAGCATTGCTGAAGCGACAGGCTTCTTCGATCTCGCGGTCAATGAAGACCTTACGATCCACATTCCCGAGCGACTGCTCGATGCGGACCTGCAGCACGCTATGGCCAAGGTGCTGGTGCCGCCACCGGTGGCCAAGTCGGACGAAATCCTCGCCGAAAGTGGCGGCATGTTCTACGGCAGGGAGTCACCACAACACGCCTTGTATGTGCAGGAAGGCGACCACTTCGAAGCAGGTGACCCGCTGTATATCATCGAGGTGATGAAAATGTTCAACAAGGTGTATGCGCCCTTTGCCGGCACCGTAGACAAAGTACTGATCGATACCGACGGGGTGATCATCCACAAGGGTCAGCCCCTGTTCAAGGTGACGCCGGACGAGAAGATTGAAGTGGTTTCCCCCGAGGTGATTGCGGAGCAACGCCGGGATTCCACAGCCCGTTTCCTGCAGCAAGTGATTTGAGGTGCCCTGAATGATTACCGCGCTGGACCATATCGCCATTGCCGTGCCTGACTTTGAAAAGGCCATCAAGCGTTTCATGGAAGACTTCGGACTGCCCTTTGAAGGCACTGAGGACGTTGTGCCGGCGAAGACCTCGACGGCTTTTTTCCCGCTGCCGCCGACCAATATCGAGTTGGTACATCCGCTGAACGGCGAGGGCCCGATTGCGGGCTATCTGGAGAAGCGTGGTGGTGGGCTGCATCACCTGTGCTTTCGCTCTGACAATATCGAGGAAGACGTCGCGCGGCTGAAGTCCAAGGGATACCAGTTCCTGTCGGATGCCCCGACTCCCGGTGCCCACAACTCACGCGTGATCTTCATTCATCCCAAAAGCTGTGATGGCGTACTCATTGAAATCAACCAGCCCGGCGACGCGCACTGATCGAGACAGCGGAGACAACACCTATGAGCGACAAGATCTATAACCGGGAAGCGGCGACGCCGGACGCCTGGCGCACCGAGGCAGAGAAAAGTCTGCGGGGCAAGGGGCTGGACTCACTGACCTGGCATACGCCGGAAGATATCGCGGTGAAGCCACTGTATACCGCCGAGGATATCGAGGCCCTCGAATACACCAACACCATGCCGGGCCTCTCACCCTATATTCGCGGCCCCCAGGCGACGATGTATGCAGGTCGGCCCTGGACCATTCGCCAGTACGCGGGCTTCTCCACCGCTGAGGCTTCCAACGCGTTCTACCGCAAGGCGCTGGCAGCGGGCGGGCAGGGTATCTCCGTGGCCTTCGACCTTGCGACACACCGCGGTTATGACTCGGATCACCCACGGGTGACGGGGGATGTCGGCAAGGCGGGTGTGGCCATCGATTCTGTGGAAGACATGAAGATCCTGTTCGATGGCATTCCACTCGACAAGGTCTCGGTGTCCATGACCATGAATGGCGCCGTACTGCCCATTCTTGCGGGCTACATCGTCGCAGCGGAGGAGCAGGGCGTAGGTCAGGAACAGTTGGCAGGCACCATCCAGAACGACATCCTGAAAGAGTTCATGGTGCGCAACACCTATATCTATCCACCTGCGCCGAGCATGAAGATCATTGGCGATATCATCGCCCACTGTTCGCGGAACATGCCACGTTTCAACACGATCTCCATTTCCGGCTATCACATCCAGGAGGCGGGGGCCAACGCCGCGCTGGAGCTGGCCTACACACTGGCCGACGGCAAGGAGTACATTCGTACAGCTCTTGCGGCGGGCCTCAGCATTGATGAGTTTGCGCCGCGGCTGTCCTTCTTCTGGGGCATCGGCATGAACTTCTACATGGAGATCGCCAAGCTGCGTGCAGCGCGACTGCTGTGGGCGCGAATTGTGGCAGAGTTCAACCCGCAGAACCCCAAGAGCTCCATGCTGCGCACACACAGCCAGACCTCCGGGTGGTCGCTGACGGAACAGGATCCCTACAATAACGTGGTGCGCACGACCATCGAGGCCATGGCCGCCGTGTTTGGTGGCACCCAGTCACTGCATACCAACGCCCTCGATGAGGCCATTGCGCTGCCGACCGAATTCTCGGCACGCATCGCGCGCAACACGCAGTTGATCATCCAGGAGGAAACCGGCATCACCAACGTGGTGGACCCCTGGGGCGGTTCCTACATGATGGAGAGCCTGACCCAGTCCATTGCAGACAAGGCCTGGGAACTGATTGAGGAAGTCGAAGCAGCCGGTGGCATGGCCAAGGCCATCGAAACCGGTATGCCCAAGCTGCGTATCGAAGAGGCCGCGGCGCGCAAGCAGGCGCGTATTGACCGCGGCGAGGATGTCATTGTCGGTGTCAACAAATACCGTACGGACGATGCCAGTGAGGTCGAGGTTCTGCAGATCGACAACGATGCGGTGCGCACCTCGCAGCTCGCCAGGCTTGATAACGTGCGCGCCAATCGCGACGAGGCGGCGGTCGAGGCGATCCTTGAGCAGTTGTACCAGGCTGCGGTCAGCGGCGAAGGCAATCTGTTGGAACTCTCGATCGAGGCGACGCGTCGGCGCGCCACAGTGGGTGAAATCTCCTTCGCCCTGGAGCGCGAGTACGGCCGTTTCAATGCCCAGGCACAAACCGTCTCCGGCGTGTACGGCTCCGCGTTCCAGCAGGATGAAAACTGGCAGGGTATCAGCATGGATATCGATGCGTTTGTCGAAAAGTATGGTCGCCGTCCACGTATGCTGGTGTGCAAGATGGGACAGGACGGCCATGACCGCGGCGCCAAGGTGGTTGCCACCGCTTTCGCCGATGTGGGTTTCGACATCGACCTGTCGCCCATGTTTTCCACGCCGGAAGAAGTGGCCCGGCAGGCCATTGAGAATGATGTCCATGTCGTCGGCGCTTCATCGCTGGCGGCAGGACACAAGACCCTGGTGCCCGCACTGGTCGAAGAACTGCGCAAGCAGGGCGCGGAGGATATCGTGGTGATCGCCGGCGGCGTTATTCCGCGTCAGGACTACGATTTCCTCTACAAGGCGGGCGTGAAGTGCATTTTTGGCCCCGGCACACCGATCCCGCAGTGTGCTCGCGAGGTGCTCGACGCAGTCAATGAGGCACAAGGCGCGGCCTGAGGCCATGGCTGCTGTCGATACCGATGCGCTGAGGGCGGGCAATCGCCGAGCGCTGGCCAAGGCCATTACGCTGGTGGAAAGCTCGCTTGCCGGTCACCGCGAGGCTGCCCAGCAGCTGCTCGAAGCACTGCTTCCCTATACAGGTAACAGCATCCGGGTCGGTATCTCCGGTGTGCCGGGTGTGGGCAAGTCGACCTTCATTGAGGCGTTTGGCCTGTACCTGATCAGCCAGGGCAAGCGCGTGGCGGTGCTCGCCGTGGACCCAAGTTCACCGATGACCGGCGGCTCCATCCTTGGCGATAAGACCCGTATGGAAATGCTGTCCAGGCGGGAGGAGGCGTTTATCCGTCCCTCACCAGCGGCGGGGGCACTGGGAGGAGTGGCACAGAAAACCCGCGAAACCATGCTGCTGTGCGAAGCCGCCGGTTACGACGTCATCCTGGTGGAAACAGTCGGTGTCGGCCAGTCCGAATACCAGGTTGCCGGTATGGTCGACTTTTTCATGGTGTTGATGCTGCCCGGTGGCGGCGATGAACTGCAGGGCATCAAGCGCGGCATCATGGAGCTGGCGGACGCACTGGTGATCAACAAGGCTGACGGTGAGAGCGAGCAGCTGGCCAAACAGACGCGACAGCATTACAACGCCGCAATGCACCTGCTGCGTCAGACCACCTTCTGGACGCCCCGGGTGATGACCTGTTCGGCCTTGAAGAATCAAAACATCGATGCGGTGTGGGGCATGCTGGTTGATTACTGGACCGACGCGCGTAAGGCCGACGCTTTCGATGCCAAACGGGCACGCCAGAACCGCGACTGGATGCATTCACTGCTGAACAATCTGCTCCTGCAGCGTTTGCAGCAGAACCCCAGAATACGTGCTTTGCTGCCGGAACTGGAACAGGCGGTCGAGGCAGGTGAAACCACGGCCTATGCCGCGGCGCGGCGCCTGATTGACCTGCTCTGACCTGCGCTGCCAGTATGGCGCAACACCTCTCGCCGAGTGAGCCCGCATGCGTTTCCGTCCGCTGGAAAAACTGATCAATCTGCAAGATGGCTACCGTCGCAGCTTCCGGATAGATGAACTCGCGCTGCTGCTGGTCAAGCAGGACGGTGAGGTGTATCTCTTCGAGGCCCGCTGCCCGCACCGTGAACATCCACTTGATGCAGCCTCCATTCGCGATGGCGTGCTGGAGTGCCCGTTGCACCGCTATCGCTTTCGGCTGACAGATGGCGCTCTGGTGCAGGCCTCCGAAGAGCCGTGTCGAGGTCTGAAAACCTGGCCCCTGATTTACGAGGGCAATGAGGTCGGGTTGCTGTTGCCCGACTGAACGCGGCCGCCGCGTACCACAAGGAACCTGCCATGCTTCTGCTCGTCAACCTGCTGTCATTCGCTGCCCTGTGTTATCTGCTATACCGACTGCGCTGTCGCGGCTGGCCGCTGTCGCGACAGATTCTTGCGGGCCTGATGGCGGGCGCCGTGTACGGTGTGGGCCTGCAGGTCGCCTGGTCGGGGCGCGCGGATCTGCTCACCGATACACTGCAGTGGACCGGTATCGTCGCCAGTGGTTACGTGAGTCTCCTGCGCATGATCATCATGCCGCTGGTCCTGGTGATGATGGTCGCCGCCGTGCTGAAAATGCGCGAGGTCGCGGATCTCGGGAAGATTGGCGGCGCCGTGGTGGGATTGCTGATTGCGACGACCATGGTCGCCGCGGTCGTCGGCATTCTGGTGACCAGCGCTTTCGGCCTGACCGCCGACAGCATCACCCAGGGTGCACGCGAGTTGGCCTCAGCAGATCTGCTGGCGCAGCGCTATGAAACCGTTGCCGGCCTGGGTCTGCCCGACATGCTGGTGCGCTTTGTGCCGGCGAACGTGTTTTACGATCTGACCGAGGCGCGTCCCACGTCGATCATCGCGGTGGTGCTGTTCGGCATCCTGTTTGGCGTAGCCGCGCTGCAGGTTGCGCGCTCAGAGCCGGCACGGGGTGCGCAGATAGAGGCGTTTGTGGACACAGCACGGCTGGTGGTCCTGCGGCTGGTGCATATCGTGATGGCGCTTACGCCCTACGGCATACTCGCCTTGATCGGCGGGGTGGTGGCGCGGTCGGACGCCGCGGACATCCTCAACCTGCTTGCCTTTGTGGTTGCATCCTATCTGGCCATCGGCATCATGTTCGCGGTGCATGCGCTGCTGCTGCGCGTACATGGCATGGGCCTGCGACATTACTTCCGGTCGGTCTGGCCGGTACTCGCTTTTGCTTTCACCTCGCGCAGTTCGGCGGCCAGCATTCCCCTCAATGTTGAAACCCAAATCGACAAACTGCAGGTGGCGACACCGATCGCCAGCCTTTCGGCGACACTGGGTGCCACCATAGGGCAGAATGGCTGTGCGGGTATCTATCCGGCGATGCTGGCAGTGATGATCGCGCCGTCGATGGGCATTGATCCGTTGGCGTGGGATTTCATGGCCGGCCTCGTGGGCATTATCGCCATCAGTTCCTTCGGTGTCGCCGGGGTGGGTGGGGGCGCGACATTCGCCGCGCTGATTGTGTTGCCGGCGATGGGGTTTCCGGTGACGGTAGCCGCCGTACTGATTTCGATCGAGCCGCTCATCGATATGGCCCGTACCGCCCTCAACGTGAACGGCGCCATGACCGCCGGCGTGGTAACGCAGCGTTGGCTGGGCGCGTCTGTGGCCCGGGATTGACGCACGCCGCCAGCGTTTGTGGGGTTTGGGCAGATCCCGCGAATGGTGTTGATTAAAGCGGGACGCTGCGGAATTCCACGTGCGGACCGCTGTGGCGCCACAGTTCCTCGAATAAATCCCGGTAGCGTTCCGCGCGGGCCCGTGAATCGGGCTCGCAGAACGCTGCCTGGTCGCTCTCTGCGGGTTTGCAGAGTACGCCACTGCGGTCGGTCAGGACCAGGGTTTCCCCTTTCCAGTCCGGGTGTTCGTCCAGCTGCTGCAGAATAACGGAGGAGGGCAGGCGTCGGGCCAGTGCCAACAGGCGGTGGCCGCGCTGGATGATTGGCCGGTAGTCGCTCACCAGAATACGCACTCGGGACTGTGCGGCGCGGCGCGCGAGCGCGCTTAATGCCGCCGCAAGTTCGCTGTTGTCGAACACCCGATGGTCCAGGTCGTGACTCAGGATGCAGATCTCGCGCGATGCGTTTTGGCACAGGGCTACCGCCCAGCGTGCAAAGGGCTCCGGGTAGGCAATGCCGTTGGCGTAAACCCTGCCCAGGCCGGTGTCACGGCGCATCGCGATGTGCGGAATACCGGCTTCTTCGAAGGGTTCACCCTCCGGGCTGAAGCCCGCACGGGCGTAGAAATCTGCGGCGTGCTGTTGCGCATGCAGGAAGACGCTGTCCAGACCGCGCTCCCTCGCCGCGCCGATCAGCGCATCCAGTACTGCGGCCCCGTGCCCATGACCGCGGTGGTCCGCGAGTACCGCCATGCGCCCGATCTTGCCGTTGGGTAGCAGGCGTCCACAGGCGACGGGCAAGCCGTCGATCGTGCCCAGCACATGCAGCGCATGCTCGTCCTGCCCATCCCATTCAATGTCCCGGGGCACGCCCTGTTCGACAATGAAGACGACTTCCCGCAGTGCGCGTAACGCCTCCCGGTGGGTTTCCCAGTCGACGAGTTCCAACTGCAATGTCTGTGTCGTTTTACTCGACATCCAATACTCCCTGCTGCAGAAGAAACTGTAGCACGGCTGCCGCGCCTTCGCCGCCCGGCGTGCGCACCGGGTTGTCGGCACAGAGCTCACCGAGCCAGGTCGCCATGTGCATCGGTGCAGCGCAGCTCAAACCATTGGCGAAAACGCGCAGTTCAGCACCGGCCATTTGCCAGGCCACGCGGGCGCACGGCGCCAGTCTGGCGGAGGCCCCGGCGCGCAAATGCGTGAGGAGCTGGCCGACCTCGCGTTCTGGCAGCGGTACGCCATCCGCAGCGGTTATGAGCTCACCAAACCAGCGCTCGTCCGCCCTGTCGATCAGCAGGCGCAACACCTGTTCCCGTGCAGTGTGGATGTCGGCTGGTGAGATCTCCCCGCAGCGGCCTGCCAGGTCGCGGCCGGGGTCTTCCAAGAGTCGGCTGCTGTCGATCGTCTCCAGGCAGGCATCTGTCAGGTGAGAGAGCAGGTCAGAGAGACGGGGGGCGCGAAAACCGAGGGAAAAACAGGTGGACTCACCGCGGGAAATGCCCCAGTGCGCGACCCCCGGCGGGATGTAAAGCACGTCGCCACAGCGCAGGGTGTATTCGGTGTGGCAGTCGAAGCGTGCCAGCAGTTTCAGCTCCTTGTGCGGCAGCAGGGGTGTGGCGTCATTGCAGCGCTGCCCGATCCGCCAGGTGCGCTCACCTTCGCCCTGCAGCAGGAACACGTCATACAGATCGTAGTGAGGGCCGATACCTCCGCCGTCCGTGGCGTAGCTCACCATGACGTCATCGAAACGCCAGCGGGGTATGAAATCGGTAAGCTGGCGCAGCTGGGCGACGTCGTCCAGCAGCTGATCCACGCGCTGCACCAGCAATGTCCAGGGGTGCGGTCGCTGGAAGTCACCCGCGTCAAAGGGGCCGTGGCTCAGCCGCCAGCTGGCTGCACGGTCGGCGCGACCGCTGCAATCAGCGATTCGAGATTCCACGGTGTCTTCCATCGCCAGGCCGGCAAGTTCATCCGCGCTGACGGGCGGTGTGAAGCCGGGGACGGCAGCGCGCAGCAGGAGTGGTTCACGCTGCCAGTACTTGGCCAGAAATTGCGCCGGGTCCAGCCCCTGCACGTGGCGCTAGTCCTCGCGGATCGCGCGCGCCTGCGCGGCGGCATTGCCGGTATAGCTCGCGGGGGTCAATGCGAGCAGGGCGGCTTTCGCCTCCGGGGGAATGTCCAGCCCTGCGATAAAGGCCTGCAGGGTCTCCCGGGTCATCGCCTGGCCGCGAGTCAGTTCCTTGAGCTTCTCGTAGGGCTTCTCAATACCATAGCGCCGCATGACGGTCTGAATCGGCTCCGCAAGCACTTCCCAGCTCTGCTCCAGATCCTCTGCCAGGCGTGCCTCATTGATTTGCAGCTTGCCGATCCCCTTGAGGCTGGCCTCGTAGGCGATCAGGCTGTAGCCAAAGCCCACGCCCATATTGCGCAGCACGGTTGAGTCGGTCAGATCGCGTTGCCAGCGACTGATGGGCAGTTTGCTGGCCAGATGCTGGAAAACCGCATTGGCGATGCCCAGGTTGCCCTCGGAGTTTTCAAAGTCGATTGGATTGACCTTGTGGGGCATGGTCGAGGAACCGACCTCTCCAGCGACAGTGCGCTGGCGGAAATAGCCCAGGGAGATATAGCCCCAGAGGTCACGGTCGAGGTCGATCAATACCGTATTGAAACGCGCCACGGCGTCGAACAGTTCCGCCATGTAGTCGTGGGGTTCAATCTGGGTCGTGTAGGGGTTGAAGTCCAGGCCGAGTCCGACCACGAAGGCTTTTGCATTGGCCTGCCAGTCCACCTCGGGGTAGGCGCTGAGGTGGGCATTGTAGTTGCCGACGGCGCCGTTGATTTTGCCCAGGTACGTTGCGGCCTCCAGCTGTGCCACCTGGCGACGCAGGCGCGCTACGACGTTGGCGATCTCCTTGCCCATGGTGGTGGGGCTCGCGGTCTGTCCGTGGGTGCGCGACAGCATCGGTGCGTCGGCGTGGGCGACCGCCAGCTCCGAGAGTGCGGAGAGCAGGCGCTGCATGGCGGGCAGCAACACGTCGTTCATGCCATCGCGCAGCATCAGGGCATGGGACAGGTTGTTGATGTCCTCCGAGGTGCAGGCGAAATGGACAAACTCGGCGATGGCTTCCAGTTCCGGGTTGCCGGCAAACCGCTCCTTGATGAAATACTCAACGGCCTTGACGTCGTGGTTGGTGGTGGCCTCAATGGCTTTGATGCGCTGCGCATCGGCCTCGCTGAAGTCCTCGGCGATAGCGTCAAGCTGCGCCTTCGCCTGCGGCGAGAGGGCGGGTACCTCGTCTACGCCAGACAGTTGCGCGAGTTGCTGTAGCCAGCGCACCTCAACCAGCACGCGGCGCTTGATCAGGCCGTATTCGCTGAAGACCTCGCGCAGGGGCGCGGTGCGTGCACCGTAGCGTCCGTCGATGGGCGATACGGCGGTGAGGGCGGTCAGTTCCATGGCTTACTCCGGAGAATCTGTCGGATGGTGGGCCACGCCCAACTGGCGTGACAGGTCATAGGCACGGTGCGCGATCGTGCGGCGCTGCAGCAGCAGCTTCCAGCGCCGGCCGCCAAGCTGCCGCCACAGGTGCGTGGAACGGATGCCAGCCAGCAACAGGGCGCGGATAGTGTCTGCGCTCTGACGGTTCTGCAGGTGTTGAGCGTTACCGTTCACTTTGATGCGAAATTTCAGAGTGCTCAGTGTGTCCTGGTAAATACCGGACACGCTGTGGCAGATATCGTTTACGTGACCGGCGAAGTGTTCGGCGCGAAAGCTGGTGTGCTGCAGCCGGGAGTGAACCACCCTCATCATGGCCGGGTCCGCAGCGAATCTGCGTTCCAGGTACAGCAGGTTGAAGACGTAACGCACCATATCGCGCAATTCCTGCGGCTGCTGCTTATTCAGCACCATTGCAAGCGTGTCGAGACCCAGCTTCACACCGCCCAGCCCACCATAAACCGCTTCCACCGAGTCGCTGTCGAACACAAACAGGCTGTTCAGCGAGGCCTGCAGGAATTCTTCCGGACAGCTGCCCGTGCGTGAAACCTGATCAACCAGTCGCGCTGCCTGCGCGACACCCGCCAGGGCGACAGTCTGCTGATCCAGCAGCGGCGGCTGCGCAGCGCGCTCAGTCGGTACGTTCAATGACGCCTCCCCCCAGGCAACGTTCGCCATCGTAGAAGACCACCGACTGTCCCGGGGTGACCGCGCGTTGTGGTTCGTCGAAGTGGACCCGATATGCGCCGTCTTCGGCCGTGACGCTGCAGGCCTGGTCTGCCTGGCGGTAGCGGACCTTGGCAGTGCATCGCAGCGGCAGCTTGGGAGTTTCACCACTGATCCAGAAAATGTCGCCGACCTGCAGGCCACTGCTGAACAGGGCGGGGTGGTTATTGCCCTGGGCGACACGCAGCACGTTGTGCTCGAGATCCTTGCCCACGACATACCAGGGTTCGTCCCCGTGGTCGGCGAGGCCGCCAATGCCCAGCCCCTGGCGCTGGCCTATCGTGTGATACATGAGCCCCTGGTGCCGGCCCAGGATCTCGCCGTCGAGACTGTAGATATCGCCCGGCTGTGCAGGCAGGTACTGCTGCAGAAAATCCTTGAAACGGCGTTCACCGATGAAACAGATGCCGGTAGAGTCCTTTTTGTCCGAGGTGACGAGACCGCGACGCGCAGCAATGGCGCGCACCTCCGGCTTCTCGATCTCACCCACCGGGAACAGGGTCTGTGCCAGTTCCCGATGGCCCACAGCGTGCAGAAAATAGCTCTGGTCCTTGTTTGCATCCAGCCCCCGCAGCAGCGCGGCCTTGCCGCTGCTATCGCCGCGACGCGCGTAGTGTCCGGTGGCGATGAAGTCGGCGCCCAGCAGCAAGGCGTAGTCGAGGAAGGCGCGGAATTTGATCTCCCGGTTGCAGAGAATATCCGGGTTGGGTGTGCGCCCCGCCTTGTACTCCGCCAGGAAGTGCTCAAACACGTTGTCCCAGTACTCGGCCGCGAAATTGGCGCCGTGCAGGGGGATGTCGAGGGCGTCGGCAACGGCCTGTGCATCGGCAAAGTCGGCTTTTGCAGTGCAATACTCTGTGCCGTCGTCCTCGTCCCAGTTCTTCATGAACAGGCCTTCCACCCGATAGCCCTGCTCGCGCAGCAGTAGGGCGGCGACGGAGGAGTCCACGCCACCTGACATGCCGACAATGACTTTGGTCGCTGCGTTGAGGCTCATGCTGGTGAAATCAGGTCCAGAGGGTATCGAATGCCGCTGCGGTGCTGTTCAATGGCGGCCAGCACCAGCGGGCTGCGCATTCTAGCAGAAACCGCGAGGATTTCCTCGTAATGCAGCCAGTGCACGGCGAGGATGTCGCTGTCGAGTGCGGCCTCGGGCAGCGCATGGAGTGGACGCGCGCAAAACGTGGTGCGGTAGTAGGTCACCCCATTGCCGGGTGCCACATAGCGTGCAAGCCCCAGTACCCCCTCCAGCAGGACCTCCCAGCCGGTTTCTTCCCGTGTTTCGCGCAGCGCTGCCTCAAGCAGTGTCTCCTGCGCCTCCAGATGGCCTGCGGGCTGGTTGAATACGGGCTTGCCCGTCGTTTTGTCGCGCTCCTCGACAAGCAGGTAGCGCGCCTCGTCAAATACCACCGTAGCCACGGTCACATGGGGCTGCCAATCGCTCATGGTTTCCGTCTCGTCGCCGCGGCTCGCGGGCGTCGCACAGATCCCGGTTTGCGCTGTTGCGGGGCGTGCACGGTGAGCCTGCGATGGGCGCCGGGTGCCAGGCCCTCCAGTGACCAGTCGCCAATCCGCGTGCGGATCAGCCGCAGCGTTGGCAAGCCCACCGCCGCGGTCATGCGGCGCACCTGCCGGTTCCTGCCTTCCCGGATACTGATTTCCAGCCAGCTGTCGCTCACCGTCAGTCGTGAGCGCACCGGGGGCGAGCGTGGCCAGAGCTGCGCCGGTGTGTCAATGGCGCGTATGCGGGCAGGCAGGGTGGGTCCGTCGCGCAGGGTCACGCCTGCCTGCAAGGCAGCGATCTGCGCCGCGTCCGGCGTGCCCTCCACCTGTACCTGATAGGTCTTCCAGAGCTTGTGCCGTGGATGGGTGATCTGCTGCTGCAGAGCGCCGCTGTCGGTGAGCAGCAGCAGGCCCTCTGAGTCGAAATCGAGGCGCCCGGCTACCCGGAAGCCGGGCGCCTGCAGGTAGTCGGCCAGCGTGGCGCGAGCGGGTTGCCGGGCATCGTCGGTGGATGCGGCCGCGCTCGCCGCCGGGTGATCGCTGCGGTCGCTGAATTGGCTCAGTACCTGGAAGGGTTTATTGAACAGAATGACCGTGGCCATCGCGGCTCCGCCGTGGGGAAAAAACTGCTCCCCGGTTCAAGAGAAAGGCCGGGAAACCTGATACACTAAGCGCCGTTTTAACGGGGGCTCCCACAAGGATACCGCACCCCGGGACTCAATGGACCCACAGCGACGGAGAACAATCTATGGGCTACAAGCACATCCAGGTGCCGGCGACCGGCGAAAAGATTACGGTCAACGACGATTTCAGCCTGAACGTCCCCAACCATCCGATCATCCCCTACATCGAGGGTGACGGCATTGGTGTTGATATCAGCCCGGTCATGATCAACGTGGTCGACGCCGCTGTTGAGAAAGCCTACGGTGGCAGCAAGAAGATCTCCTGGATGGAGATCTACACGGGTGAGAAAGCTGCCGAACTGTACGACGGTGACTGGTTTCCCGAGGAAACACTGCAGGCGATCAAGGAATACTCCGTGGGCATCAAGGGTCCCCTGACCACCCCGGTCGGTGGCGGCTTCCGTTCGTTGAACGTCGCGCTGCGCCAGGAGCTCGATCTCTACACCTGTCTGCGCCCGGTACGCTGGTTTGAGGGTGTGCCCTCCCCAGTAAAAGATCCGGGTGCCTGCAACATGGTGATTTTCCGCGAGAACTCCGAGGACATTTACGCCGGTATTGAATACAAGGCCGGTTCGGACGAGGCGAAGAAGGTTGTCGATTTCATCATCAACGAGATGGGCGCCACCAAGATCCGCTTCCCGCAGAATGTCGGCATCGGCATCAAGCCGGTCTCCGAGGAAGGCACCAAGCGCCTCGTGCGCAAGGCCATTCAATACGCAATTGACCAGGATCTGCCCTCCGTGACGCTGGTGCACAAGGGCAACATCATGAAGTTCACCGAAGGCGCCTTCCGCGACTGGGGCTACGAACTTGCCCAGCAGGAGTTTGGCGGTGAATTGCTGGATGGGGGCCCCTGGGTCAGCATCAAGAACCCCAACAATGGCAAGGAAATCGTCATCAAGGACGTGATCGCCGACGCCATGCTGCAGCAGATCCTCACCCGTCCCAAGGACTACAGTGTGGTCGCTACGTTGAACCTGAACGGCGATTACCTGTCAGACGCCCTGGCAGCGCAGGTCGGCGGTATCGGCATTGCGCCCGGTGCGAACCTGTCCGACAACATCGCGCTCTTCGAGGCCACCCATGGCACTGCGCCGAAGTACGCGGGCCAGGACAAGGTGAACCCCGGCTCACTGATCCTGTCGGCAGAAATGATGCTGCGCCACATTGGCTGGAACGAAGCCGCCGACCTGATCATCAAAGGCATGAACGGCGCCATCCAGAAGGGCACGGTCACCTATGACTTTGAACGCCTGATGGAAGGGGCGACGCTGGTCAGCTGCTCTGAATTTGGCCAGAAGTTGATCGAAAACATGTAAACCTGCCCAGCAGGCTTGCGAGGAAGGGCCCGTGGCAGCACGGGCCCTTTTTTTATGGGCGGGGTTTTCGCGTGAAAAACAGGTCGGGGTTGAATTGACTTATAATGGGCCAATATCCACTATCTATGGCAGGGCAGACGTTTGAGAGGAATGGAGTGAACGAGGTAATCCTGGCCGGCAACTGGCGCATGTCCGGCGATGACGGGGAGCGCGATCGCGACGGTGGCCTGGCATTGCAGGACTCGAAACCGGAGCTCAAGAAGCCGCCGCTGTACAAGGTTGTGTTGCTCAATGACGATTACACCCCCATGGAGTTCGTGGTTGAAGTGCTTGAGGTGTTCTTCCGGATGAACCGCGAGCAGGCCACGCACGTCATGTTGACAGTCCATACCAAGGGCAAGGGCGTATGCGGTATATACACCCGGGACATTGCCGAGACAAAGGCAGCCCAGGTCAATCAATACGCGCGAGACAATCAGCACCCGTTGTTGTGCGAAATCGAGGCATCGGAGGGCGAGTAGCCCGGGAGTGGTAGAGTATGCTGAGCAAGGATCTGGAACTGACCCTGAACGAGGCCTTTCGCGAGGCTCGGGGCAAGCGCCATGAGTTCATGACGGTCGAGCACTTGTTGCTGGCCCTCCTGGACAACAATGACGCGATACGCGTACTCAAGGCCTGTGGCGCAGAGATCAACGCCCTGCGCGGCGACCTCATGGAGTTCGTCGATGCCACCACGCCGCTGATTCCCGAGGACAATGACGACCGCGAGACGCAGCCCACGCTGGGCTTTCAGCGTGTGCTGCAGCGTGCGGTGTTCCACGTGCAGTCCTCCGGCCGCAGCGAGGTCACCGGTGCCAATGTGCTGGTGGCGATTTTCAGCGAGCAGGAAAGCCAGGCTGTCTATTTTCTCAAGACGCAGAGCATTGCCAGGCTCGACGTGGTCAACTTCATCACCCACGGGATTTCCCGGGTGTCCGAGGACGGCGAGGGCAGTGCCAGCGGCAACCCGACAGGCGATGCCACCGCCGCGGAGGATGGCGAAGAGAATCCGCTCGATACTTTTGCAACCAACCTGAACGAGGAGGCCCGCGCCGGGCGCATCGACCCCCTGATTGGTCGCATGCCCGAAGTGGAGCGCGTGGCCCAGATTCTCGCGCGCCGGCGCAAGAACAACCCTCTGCTGGTGGGCGAATCCGGCGTGGGTAAAACGGCCATCGCCGAGGGTCTGGCAAAAATGATCGTCGACGGTGACGTGCCGGATATGTTGAAGGACAGCGTGGTGTACTCCCTGGACCTCGGCGCGCTGCTGGCCGGCACCAAGTACCGTGGTGACTTCGAGAAACGTTTCAAGGGTTTGCTTGCCAACCTCAAGAAACGTGAAGGTGCCATCCTGTTCATTGATGAGATCCACACCATCATCGGTGCCGGGGCAGCCTCTGGCGGCGTCATGGATGCGAGCAATCTGCTCAAACCGCTATTGACCTCGGGCAAGATGCGCTGCATCGGCAGCACTACTTTCCAGGAGTACCGCGGTATCTTCGACAAGGACAAGGCACTGAGCCGGCGCTTCCAGAAGATTGACGTCCTCGAACCCTCACCCGATGACGCCTACCTGATTCTCAAGGGGTTGAAGTCGCGGTTTGAGGAGCATCACGGGCTGCGCTACACGAACAAGGCGCTGCGCGTGGCCACGGACCTGTCGGCCCGCTACATCACGGATCGGTTCCTGCCCGACAAGGCGATCGATGTCATCGACGAGGCGGGTGCCTATCAGCAGCTGCAGCCGCCCTCCAAGCGCAAGAAAGTGATCGGCGTTGCCGACATTGAAGCGGTGGTGGCCAAAATAGCGCGGATTCCGCCAAAGTCGGTCAGCTCCGACGACCGTGAAACGCTGCAGAAACTGGAGCAAAACCTGCAGATGGTGGTATTCGGCCAGACCGCTGCCATCAGCAGCCTGGCCACGTCGATCAAGCTGGCGCGCGCGGGGTTGCGCTCGGGGGATAAGCCGATTGGCTCGTTCCTGCTGGCAGGGCCTACCGGCGTCGGTAAAACCGAGGTGACCAAACAACTGGCACGCCAGCTTGGGCTGGAACTCATCAGGTTTGACATGTCCGAGTATATGGAGCGGCACACCGTGTCGCGCCTGATCGGTGCCCCGCCGGGCTATGTGGGCTTCGACCAGGGCGGCCTGCTGACCGATGCCGTGACCAAACATCCGCACGCGGTGATCCTTCTCGATGAGATTGAAAAGGCCCACCCGGAAGTCTTTAACCTGCTGTTGCAGGTGATGGATCACGGTACGCTGACCGACAATAACGGCCGCAAAGCGGATTTCCGCAACGTGATCCTCGTGATGACCACCAACGCCGGTGCCGAAAGCATCAGTCGGCGTACCATCGGTTTCACGACCCAGGACCACAGCACCGATGCGATGGAGGCGATCAACCGGATGTTCACGCCGGAATTCCGCAACCGCCTCGACAGCATCGTGCAGTTCGAACCGCTGGGTGAAGATGTGATCCTCACGGTCGTCGATAAATTCCTCACCGAACTGCAGGGCCAGCTGGATGAAAAGCGCGTCACGCTGGATGTGGACGAAGATGCGCGGCTGTGGCTGGTGGAAAAAGGCTACGACCGCAACATGGGCGCCCGGCCGATGGCCCGGGTGATTCAGGAGTACATCAAGAAACCACTGGCCGAGCTGGTGCTGTTCGGCTCACTGGCGCAGGGGGGTGGCGTTGCACAGGTACGCCTCAATGAGGCTGGAGACGGCCTGGAGGTGCGGGTAGAGGAAACGGAAGCGGAACCCGCCTGAGGGGCGGCAGCCGCGCAGTGATACCGTGGGGTTGCCGCGGTATCAACGCTCGCGATACGTGATGCGGCCCTTGGTCAGGTCGTAGGGGGTGAGTTCCACGCGAACTTTATCGCCAGTAAGGATGCGAATGTAGTTCTTGCGCATTTTGCCCGAGATGTGGGCAGTCACAACGTGGCCGTTTTCGAGTTTGACACGAAACGTTGTGTTGGGCAGGGTGTCGACGACTTCACCCTCCATCTCGATCTGGTCTTCTTTTGCCATGCGGCGGCAGTCCCTCGTAAAAACAGGGGCGCATTTTGCACTAAAGCCGCCGCGTGTACCAGTTCAATATGCGGCAAAACTGCCGCTCAATTGCCGAACAGTTTGCCGAAGGCCTTGCCGATTTCCTTGGTGGCATTCTCCAGGCTGTCATCTGCGGGCGCGGCCTCGTCGCTGGGTGCCTCTTTCGCACCACCCCCGAATATGCCGGACATAATGCCGCCCATACCGCCTTCCTCGCTGCTGTTACCGCCACCGAAGAGGCCGCCGAGCGCGGAGAGATCGGTGGGTTCTGCCGGTAATACAAAGCGCGCGGGGTCAACGCGTCCGGCACTGATGCTGGCTACGCGCATGTCCTGACCGTAGCGCAGCACACCCAGCTCCTTGTCGTTGAGACGGGTTTGCAGCAGGTTGGCTGCATCCTGCTGGTCGACCATGTCACCGACACGTGACGCCATCCGATGCATGGCGTCACGGAAGCCCACGGCACGTGCATCCGGTGACAGCACCAGTTCTGCCCGCTGCGCCTGACCGTTCTGGTCAACGAAATTCAGGGTATACACCTCTCCCTCAATGCCTGCCACCGTCTCCTTGCGCCCGGTGGCCTCAAGGGTTTCGACACGGACCTCCGCGAGGTCAGGGACCGCTGCCTGTGCCATACCCCCGAACATGGACATGGCCTGTTGCACATCGATGACCATGATCTGGCCGTCGTTGTTGGTAACAACGTACAGGCTCTGTGCGTTGGCCAGCATGTAGCTGCCCTGTTCCTGCGCCATGTTCACGCGCAGGTTATTCCCCTCGTATTCGAAGGTGATGCGGTTGCCCTCGGCATCAACGACCTCGGCGGTATCCGCGCTGCCGGGTGCTGCATACAAACCCAGTGTAAGAAGCAGTGCTGTGTACAGTGGGGAGTGTTTCAGTGCCATGGTGGTGTCGCTCCGTGTGGGAAGAGGGGTTGTGCATCGTCTGCGTTACGGCCGTTAGTATTGACGCTCTTTCAGCAGATTTCCAGCGTCACGTGCGTATCCCGCACACGGCGGTGAAGCCTGCCTCACCCCTTGCGTATCTGCTGATAGGCGGCCAGGGCCGCTTCGCGGGCGTCACGGTGGTCCACCACGGGCTCCGGGTAGTTTTTGCCGAGTGTGATGCCTGCCTCTCTCAGCGTGGCCTCAGGGGCTTCCCAGGGCTTGTGCAGGTAGCGGTCCGGCAGATCGGCAAGCTCCGGTACCCAGCGGCGTACATAGCTGCCGCCCGCATCGAATTTCTCACCCTGGGTGACCGGATTGAAGATGCGGAAGTAGGGCGCGGCATCCGCTCCGCTACCGGCGACCCACTGCCAGCTGCAGGCATTGCTGGCCGGATCCGCATCGACCAGGGTGTCCCAGAACCAGCGCTCGCCGGCGCGCCAGTGCGTGAGCAGATGTTTGGTCAGAAAGGACGCCGTGACCATGCGGATGCGGTTGTGCATATAGCCTGTGTGCCAGAGCTCGCGCATACCTGCATCGACTACCGGGTAGCCGGTCTGGCCGCGCTGCCAGGCCTTCAAGAGCGCTTTGTCGCCGAGCCAGGGGAAGTCCTCGAACTGAGCCTTGAACGGTGCCTGCTCAATGTCGGGAAAGTGGAACAGCAGGTGATAGGAGAATTCGCGCCAGCCGAGCTCCGCGAGAAACTTGTTGATCTGCTCCTCCAGTACCGGTTCCTGCTGCAGGCATGCCCGTGCTGCGTGCCACACCTGGCGCGGTGAAATTTCGCCGAAGCGCAGGTGCGGCGACAGCCGCGATGTCGCATTGTCCGCGGGATGATCGCGGCCTTTGGCGTAGCCTGAGACGCGTTCCCGCAGGAAGTGTGCAAGCGTGTTGCGTGCGCCTTCCTCGCCCGGCGTCCACAGCTCCGGCCAGTGCGCGGCCCAGTCAGGTTTTGTCGGCAGCAGTGCGAGGTCATCGAGACTGCTGTGTTGTGCCAGGGGATCTGCCCAGGTGGTGCGGGAAGGGAAGGGCACCGGCTGGGACGGCGCCTCTGCGCGGCAGCAATGGCGCCAGAAGGGCGTGAAGACCTTGAAGGGCTCGCCCGACTGGTTGGCGATGTCCTCCGGTTCATGCAATAGCGGGCCTGGATAGCGCTTGAAGGTAACGCCCATGGCCTCGCAGGTGTCGCGCAACTGTGCCTCCAGCACCACTTCCCAGGGACTGTAGGCCCGGCTGCAGTGGACTGCATCGATGTCGACGGTGGACAGCAGGTCCTGCAGACAGGCATTGGTATCCCCCTGCAGCAGGTTCAGGGTGCCTCCGCTAGCGGCGATGGTGTCCGCCAGTGACCGCAGGCTGTGATGCAGCCACCAGCGGCTGGCGGCCCCCAGTGCGCGCTCCCCCGCATTGACATCATCAAGAACGTACAGCGGCAGTACATCCCCCGCGCGGCTGGCTGCAGCCAGACCGGGAAGGTCAGTCAGTCGCAGGTCGTTGCGAAACAGATAGAGTGTGGTGGCCATGGTGATCGGTCCAAAGGTTTACTGCGTGTGGCATGCCCGGAATTCGTATGTTCAGGCGCTGATGTTGCCCCTCACCAGGGCATCCAGCAGTGTTTCACAGGGCGTTCTCAACCGTAGTGTAGCGAGTGCATCGGCCCGGGTCTGCCCCGGGTTCACGATCGCCAGCGCCTTGCCCTGAGCGGCGGCCTGGCGGCAGAAGCGGAAGCCGGAGTAGACCTGCAGTGATGAGCCAATGACCAGCAGGGCATCCGCATCCGCCAGCGCCGCTCTGGCCCGAGTGACCCGTTCGGCAGGCACGCTGCCGCCAAAGAACACCACATCGGGCATCAGTATGCCGCCACAGGCTTCGCAGGCAGGGACCTGGGTGCTGGTCGACATCGCATCAGGCAGGGCCATATCGCCATCGGGTCGCTGTCCCCGGGGTATGGAAAGCGCTGCAAGGTGAGGGTTGTCGCGGGCGAGTCGCTGCTGCATCACTTCGCGGTCGGTGAATGCGGCACAACCCAGGCACTGTACCCGGTCCAGCCTGCCATGCAGGTCAATCACCGCGCTGCTGCCCGCGCGCTGGTGCAGGCGATCGACGTTTTGCGTAATCACCAGGCGGATAACGCCCTGCTTTTCGAGTGCGGCAACCGCCCGATGCGCCACATTGCTGCGTGCATCACGCACCGCAGGCCAGCCAAACCAGCTGCGCGTCCAGTAGCGCTGGCGGACGGCGGCCGTCTGCAGAAACTCGCGGTGTTGAATTGGCGTGCTGTAGAGCCAGCGCCCAGCGGCATCGCGGTAGGTGGCAATCCCCGAACCGGCGCTGATACCGGCACCGGTCAATGCGACCACCTTCGGGTAGCGGGTGATGAAGTCCTGCAACTGTTGCAGTTCCTGCTCCGTATTGCTCATCATGGTGTTTGGCCTCCGCTGCTGGCAGCAGGGGAAAGGCTGCTGCCGGAGCGGCGAGCGGCGACAACGGGAGAAGACAGACCATGCATATTCTGATTACAGGCGGCACCGGATTTGTCGGTGAGGCATTGCGCGAGCACTGGCTGGCTGCGGGGCATGAACTCACGATTCTCAGCCGCTCGGCGCACCCGGACACGCGGAACTGCCGTTACGTGCAGACGCTGGAGGCGGTGCCCGCCAGCCCCTCGCCAGAGGCCGTGGTCAACCTTGCGGGCGCCTCTCTCGCGGGTAAACGCTGGACGGCTGCATACAAGAAAACGCTGGTAGATTCGCGTGTCGAGGGCACACGGGCGCTGGTCGCTTGGATGCGCGGCCTTCCAGTGCCTCCGCGGGTGCTGCTCAACGCCTCTGCGATCGGTTTCTACGGCCCCCGTGACAGTGAACCGTTGGGCGAGGATGCGGCTGCGGGCAGCGGGTTTGCCAGTGAACTCTGCCAGGCATGGGAGGCTCAGGCATTGGCGGTCGCAGATATAGGCGTTCGCGTCTGCCTGTTGCGGCTGGGTGTGGTGCTGGATGCCGGCGGCGGCGCCTTTGTGCAGATGGCACAGCCCTTTCGCATGGGGATCGCCAGTTGGCCGGGGGGCGGCGAACAGTATCTGAGCTGGGTGCATCGTGCGGATGCTGTCGCGGCCTTTGACTTTCTGCTGCAGCAGGAAGCGATGTCCGGCCCGGTGAACGTCACCGCGCCAGCGCCCGTGACACAGCGCGACTTCTGTGCCGCCATGCGGGAGCATTTTAGAACGTTGCCCGGCATGCCCGTACCAGGGGCGGTCATGCGCCTGCTGCTCGGTGAAATGGCGGATGAACTGCTCCTTACCGGTCAACGGGTCATGCCCCAACGCCTCCAGGCGTCGGGTTTCCTCTGGCGGCACCCGGATATCCACAGCGCACTCGAGGCCATGCTCGGCGCTCACGCCGGTGACAGGTTGCCGTGATCACTGGCTGCCTTGCGCACCACGCTGTTCCGGCTCAGCTTGTCCAGCGCCGATTTTTCCAGCTGGCGCACCCACTCACGGCTGACGCACAGTTTATCGGCGACCTCCGCCCGGGTCAGCGGCGGGCCCTCGTGCAGACCCCAGCGGGCAATAACCACCTGCTTCTCAGCAGGGTCCAGGTGGTCGATCTCCTGCAACAGGCAACGTTGTAGGGAGGCCGACTCCGCAGGGGCATCAATGTCCTCGAAGGGGCCGCCGGGCAGGCTGTCCAGCAGGGACTCTTCATCATCGTCAAAGCGCGGCTGATCCAGCGATATGGCCATGTTACGCAGCTGCCGCAATTCACGTGCCTTGCCGGTATCGATGCCGGCGGCGGAGGCCAGCTCTGCTTCACTGGGCTCCTCACCGCTGCTGCTCCAGAGCGCGTTGCGCTCGCGGTACAGCTTTCCCACCTGCTCACGTACGTGGGTGGGGTAGCGGATGAGCGCCGCGGAGTCACTGATGTAGCGCCGCACCGCCTGGGATATCCAGTTGTAGCAGTAGGTGCTGAACCGATACCCCTTGGCCGCCTCGAACTTTTCCGCGGCCCGGATCAGCCCGAGCGTGCCTTCCTGGATCAGGTCGCGGTAGGGTGCTCCCTTGCCGCGAGCCTTGCCGGCGATGGAATACACCAGACGTAGATTGTGCAGGGTCAGGGTATCCCGTGCCTGGTTGAAGCGCGAGAGCGAGAGGGCCAGGGCGCTGAGCTGCGCGGGCTCCAACCGGTAGCGCGCGCCAGAGGACTTGCGACCTTCGGCGGTTATCTGCCAGGCGTCCAGTGCATCAGCAACCCGGCATTTGACCGGGCGCTGGTTACAGCGGGCCAGTGCGCCCGCCATACCAACCGCGAGGCTGGCCGGCAGTGCCATCTCCCGGATGGTGTCGCGTGCGGCGGCGAGGTCCCCGGCGGACAGGGCGCTCGCCAGCAGCGTGACTGCGGCGGCCTGCTCGCCTCCGCTGAGATAGCTGACCAGCTCGCGACGCAGCAGGAAGTGGTGGTCACGGTTGGCAAAGCTGGCGACCTCGGGGGGCTCGTGCTGGATGCGGGCCAGCAGATCCTGCAAGTACCGGCGGCCGCCCTCGCTGTCGATGAAAAGCGTGCAGACATCATCGACAGCACGCCACTTGCTGGCATCTATGTCGCGTTCCTGCTCCGCGCTGAGCAGGGGATAGCGGCGGGCCTCTGCAAATAGCCGCTCAAGCTCGCGATCGTCGGTTTCGGTCTTCCAGTTATCCACGTCGTCGCTCCTGTTGGTTTGGCATATATACGCTGCACCGAACCGCTTGGACAAAAATTCCGGACAGTTGTCCAGATAACATGCAGACATAACCTCGACAACTCATCCAGAGTGTCGACTGGAGCGTACTAACCCAGGATACCAACTGAGGCACGTGATATGAACGCAGCGGTAATGGAACCTCGCCCCCTCTACGGCATTGGTACAGTGGCCAGGCTGACCGGTTTGAAGCCGGACACGCTCCGGGTGTGGGAACGGCGCTATGGGCTGGGCGCGAGCCACAAGACGCCAACCGGTCGCCGGCAGTACACGCAGGCGGATCTGGAGCATTTGCAGCTGGTTGCGGCCCTGGTCAACAGTGGCTCGCGCATCGGCGAAATCGCGTCAAACGAACGCAAGACGCTGGAGATGCTGCTGCGCGGCAGGGGTAAGGGTGGCCGCGGTGCGCTGCCCGCACCCAAGCCGCGGGTGGTGTTCATCGGGAACCAGCTCTGTGAGTGGCTGGACGAACACCAGGGTTGCCTGGCAGGGGTGGATGCGCTGCTGGTCCGCTTGCCCCTGAACCAGATTACGGCGAAAGAGTGTGAGGAGATTGGCCGCGCCGACAGCCTGGTCGTGGAGTGTGCCAACCTCACGGGCGCACAGACGCGCCAACTGGGTGATCTGATTCGCAACCTCCAGGTGGAGAAAGCCCTGGTCACCTACCAGTTTGCCAGCGAGCGCTGGCTGCAGTCGCTGGAGCAGCAGAATATTGCCGCTACCACCTTCCCGCCAGACCCGGCCTATCTGGCCTTTGAGCTGGCGCGCAGCGTCGCCGACAAGACGGCAAGCCTTGGCGATACCAATCTCGGTGAGCTCATGACGGCAAAGCCGCGGCAATTTACCGATCTGCAGCTGAGTGCGGCACGGCAGTTGAAGAGCACGCTGGATTGCGAGTGTCCGCGCCACATCGCCGACCTCATCCGCTCGCTCGCCTACTTTGAGGAATACTCGTCGAACTGCTCAGTCGACAACTGGAGTGACGCTGCCGTGCACGCCTGTATCTACGCCTACACCTGTCAGGCACGATGGCTTATGGAAAAGGCCCTGCAGGCGGTGCTCGAGGAGCGAGGCGAGGAGTACCAGGCACTCATGCGTGAACTGGCCAATGGCCGGGTGGGCGATGCCGCCTAGTGTCGTGAGCTAGCGACTCCGCCCGTCGCACTCGGCGCCCTGACCCAGGAGCAGGGCACGCCAGTGCGGGCTGTCCCGCACCGACCAGGCCCACAGCAGCACGGGCGCGACCGTTGGCACAATCAGCGTGCTGAACTGGAACAGCAGCGCGATAGCGTCGGCGGAGGGCAGGGGTGTGGTGGTGGTCTCCCAGAGAAGATCGCCACCCAGCCCCAGCATCAGATTTTTCAGGGTCACCGACACGATGCCGATGAACATCAGTGCCCAGAGCACCAGCAATCCACGTGCAAATCGCTCCAGCGAGCCGTCAATGCGGCTCGAGAAGTGGAGCGCTGCGTAGAACGGGATGGAGTAGGAGAGAATACGGGTGTTCAAGGGGAACGCCAGCTGGTAGTCGGCCTGTTCCAGAGGTACAACGGTTTCCCCCATCTCGCCAAACTGCGTCAGGACCAGCAGCTGATGACCCTCGATCGCCACCGACTGCACCACCTCCGGCAGAGCCCAGGACAGGAGAGCCTCAGCCAGCCACAGGGCGGGCACCGCGGGCAGGGCGCCCAGCGCGTACCAGAGCGCAAAAAAGGGAACCATCAACAACAGCACCAGGCCGATGAACCGGTAGAGCGTCATCCGCTGGCGGCGCCGGGTCGCTGTTTGAGATAGCGCAGGTAGAGGATGAACACCACAAGCACATCCAGCATGATAAAGACGGGCCACAGGTACAGGTGGGTCCAGTTGAATATCTGCAGATTCCACTGGCCCAGGTAAAACAGGCTGATGATACGTGCAATGTTCAGAGTCTGGATGGTCAGGAATCCGGCGAGGATCGCCACCACCCGGTAGCGCCAGGGTGCGGGGTAGGCGAGGACTCCGGCCACCAGCACGATGGCTGCCTCGACACCGTTGCAGCCGGACTCAATGGAGACCGCAAAGCCGGCAACGCTGTGGGCAATGACCCGTCCCTAGGCGATGACGTCACTGTCAAAGGGTGTGATCAGGGCGGCGCTCAGTGTCGCCAGGGAGGCCGTGAAGGGTTGCACCACAGCCGCCTGCACGGGAGCGAGCATCTCCGCAGTAAACAGCGCAACCAGCACGGCGAGGAATATCAGGATAAGTTTTACCCTGCGGGTGCTATCATCAGCCTTGAACGCTGCGCTTCGGCGCAGGATAGCATAGAGGAGATTTTTTGTGTCGCCGACCGCTCGCAATACGGGGATTGTCGTCACGCTGGGTATGCTGGTGTTCAGCAGCTGGATGTACCTGCAAACCGGTGACTGGGTGGCGATGGTGTTTGCCGTGTTCAGCCTCGGTTACGGCGTGTTTTTCTTCTCAGTGACACCGCGGGATCGCGACTCGTGATGAACCGCGTAATGAAGCCGAGCTGGCGAGTTCTCTGTGCGTTGTTGTTGGCGTCTTTCCTGGCTGGCTGCGCCGGGTTGGGGCCCTCGATCGACCCACCCATTATCAGTGTCGACAGTGTGAAAAGCCTGCCGATGGTCGATTCCGGCCCGCGCTTTCGCATCGTGTTGCGCATTGCGAATCCCAACGCGCAGGCTCTGGATATCGCGGGCATCAGCTACGGAATCGCGCTGCTCGATCGCGAGTTGCTCAGCGGGGTGACCAATCAGGTGCCAACCATAGAAGGTTATACCGAAGAACAGGTGACGATTGATGCCGGCGTCAACCTGTTGGAGGCGTTGAAGCTGTTGGGCAGCCTCGGTCGAACCCGGGGCGATGCGCTGGCCTACAGGTTTACGGCAAAAATTGATTTTCGCGGTCTGATTCCTACCCAGTACGTTGAGGACAGTGGTGAATTGCGTCTGGACTGATAGACGGGCCGCTCACTCCAGCAGGGACTGGGCAAAGATCAGCAATATGATCAGCGGGCAGAACACACGCACATAGCCCGGCCACAGCTTCCAGAACAGGCTGTGTTCGACACCGGCGTTGCCCTTGCGCAACTCCTGCAGCAGCGTGTCGCGGTGCCATACCCAGCCCGCATACAGGCAGAACATGAAGCCGAGTAGCGGCTGGCTGTAGCGCGTCGTGACGGCGATGACCAGCCCGAACAGTGCCTCGAAATTCAGCAGAATAACTGTGCTGACCAGCGCAATCGTCGCACCGATCACCAGTACAGCGGGTTTGCGGGCCACGCCGTGCTCCTCGATGGTGTAGGCAACCGGTACCTCCAGCATGGAGATCGAGGAGGTCAGTGCGGCGATGGTCATCAGGAAAAAGAACACCAGGCTCACACCAATACCCGCCAGGCCCATGCTGTCGAACAGCTTGGGCAGTACCGTGAAGATCAGCGTGTCTTCCGAAATCAGCGCACCGCCCGCGGTAAAAATTTCCACGCCGCTGTTCAGGGCCACGTACATGGCAGGCAGCACCAGGAAACCGGCCAGTACGGCGATACAGATGTCGACCAGCGTAACCAGGCCCCCCACAACGGGCAGGTTTTCCCGATCGCTGATATAGGAGCCGTATATCAGCATGGTACCTACGCCCAGGGAGAGCGAGAAAAAAGCAGCCCCCAGTGCTTTGACAATCAACCCCGGTGCCAGCGCACGCTCAAAATCCGGCAGCAGGTAGACACGCAGGCCCTCCATTGCCCCGTCCAGGGTCAGTACATAAATGACCAGCAACACTAGCGACAATAACAAGAGTGGCATCAGGCGACTGGACCAGCGTTCAATGCCCTGCTGTACACCCTCGGAGATGATGCCGACGGTCAGCGCCATGAAGATCAGCATGAAGACCAGATTTCGCGAGAAACTGAAGTCCGTAAGCCAGTCGCTGGCGGCGCCCATTCCGGCGAGATCGGTGAGCGCGGCCAGGCAGTGAGCCAGCATCCAGCCGGCGACAATCGCATAAAAGCTGAGGATAAAGCTGGCGACAACTAAACCGATGACGCCCGTGCCGCCGCCAATGCTGCGCAGCACACGGTTCGGAGAGATCTGGCGCAGGGCACTGACCGCATTGGCATGCGCATGACGGCCGATAATCAGCTCCGCCATCAGCGCCGGGTAGGCCAGGGTAAAGGCGAGAAACAGATAGACCAGAAGGAAAGCGGCGCCGCCGTTGCTCGCGGCCTGCGTCGGGAACCCCCAGATATTGCCAAGCCCTACGGCGCTGCCCGCGGCAGCCATGATGAAGCCAAAGCGCGAGCTGAACTCGCCGCGGGGAGATGCCATAAAAATGTCCGTAAGTGCCTGCCGGGTAGTGGCGCAAAGTGTAGCACGGTGATGTGGTGCGGGCTTATTGCGCGAGCATGACTTCACAGGGCCGCGTCGTGTCAGACTGCGACCGACTGCCGCCGAAGATTTTCACCAACAAACGCGGGACGAAGAGCATGGCTTCGGCGGAAATGTCCAGGGTGGCAGCGATGGGGGACACGCTGGTGCGTGGGCTCGCCATGTCCCCGCGCAGGCTGATGCTGGAGGGGAACTGGATGCTGCGCGACTTGGACCGCGGCGTCAGTGTCAGGGCGAGGGTGCGCTTGGGCAGGTTGAAGCTGCCTACGCCAGTGGCGATCATGTTGGGTGATTCGACGAACAGGCTGTCGGTGCGCGCAATCCCGTCCTCCAGGGTGAACTGCGCCATGGTGCAGTCCAGAAACGTGGATTTTTCCAGTGCAGCACCCGAAAACAGCCAGGTCAGGATGCCGGTCGCGAGGACATCGTAGGCAGCGCCCTCCACGGTCGCATTCTCCAGCGCAAAGGCCATGCTGCCGTCCAGCTGCTGCAGCAGCTCCGCCCCCGTGGCGCCCCGGGCGCTCACTCCGCCACGCAGGTTCAGTGAGCCGCTGATATCCGTCTCGATACCCAGGTCGCGGCTCAGTGTATTGAGGGGAATCGACTGTGCCTGCCCCGCAATACTCACTCCCGGTGGGTCCAGACTGATATCGACGATGCCACGAATAGCGGCCGGCGCCGTATCGTAGTTGAAGTCGAACTGGTCGAGCAGATAGGTGGTGCCACTGCCGCTGATGTGGACATTGATATCGTCAAAGCGCGTAATCTCCCCCCGCAGACTGCCCACCTGCAGCGCTAAATCCACCGGGTAGCGTGGCAGCTTCGCGAGCAGCTGTTGTACCGAGGTGGCCTGCGCGTCGGCATCCACTTCCGTAACCTGTTGAGCGTCCGGAGTGCCCGCATCCTTGCTCGCCGCTTGCAGGCCGAGATCCTCCAGTCGCACCATCGCGGAAGACAGCGCTGCTCGCAGGCTGTCCAGGCTGCCGTTGCTGTGTGTCACCTCGACTGACAGTGCGAGATCGGTCTCATCCAGACGCGTGTCCGCCTGCAGCCACGCCGAGCGCGTATCTGCGGTCATTTGGATTTCGCCGACCACAGGCTTCAATGGCAATCCGGTGAGCGTTGCGAGCCAATCCCGGTCCTCACTCGCGTAGCGTATGCTCGCCGCTGTGCGCCAGTCTGCTTCCCGATACTGCGCTTCGCCACTGATTTTCAGGTTCAGCGCCGCATCCTCCGAGCTGCTCAGTTCCAGTTTGTCCAGGCTGTAGGCCGATTGTGCTCCGCGCAGCGCAAAGCTGCCCTGCAGGCTGCCGAGTGCTGTCGGTGGCTGCAGGTCGGGTGCGAAACCTGCGAGCAGGGCATCGAGGTTGAGTGTCCGAACCTCCGTGTTGAGGGCGAGTTCCCGGTCGCCGGCTACATCGTTAAGGGTACCCGTGATCAGCACATCGCCGGGTGCGCCACGGAGCGCAGCGCGAATGTCGGTCAGGGACACTCGGGCGGCAGCGTAGGTAACGTCGGCATCGACGCTCAGCACCCCGAGTGAGGGCAGTTCCAATGCCACAAAGCTACCCAGCGCAGAGGCCTCAGGCGCGAGCGCCTGTAGCGTCGCGCGCACGGTGGCGGGCGTATAGGCAGCGTCACGGGACAAGCGCGTATTCAGCTTGCTGATGTCGATGGTGAGATGCTCATGGGAGAGCTGTGCGCTGCCGTCTGCCAGTATCAGCTTGGCGTCGGTGCCACTGATCCGCGCCTTTGACTCGAGTGCGAACCCGGGTGGCAGGTCAGCGCCGAACCAGCGTCCGGGTTCCTGCAGGTCGGTGCTGGTTGCGCTGACGGCAAGCTCGATGCCGGAAGCCCGTTCGCCGCCGGCGGCCGTATCGATGGCGACCCGGGCGACCTCGCCTGCGACCTGCAGGCGTGTGCCGTCTGCGCGGCCGACTTGACCCCTGATGTTGTCTACACGCAGCGCTCCGTCATTTTCGCGCAGTTCGGCTGCCAGTTGCCAGGGACCGGGATCGACTGAAGGTGCCTGCCCCAGCCAGGGACTGAGAACAGCCAGTGCGGGAGCAAAGGCGTGGAGGGTGAAGGCGGTGTCAGGCGGCAGATCTGTACTGCCCAGCGAGCCAGGCCCCGAAGACCCGTTCAGGGCGATCCACAATCCCTCGCTGCTGGTGGTCACAACGGTCAGCTGCTCAATGGCGGGGTTGGCCAGGGTGCCTGAAAGGGCGATGCTGGCCCGGATCCCGCCCAGCGGCGAGAGGTCGAGGTCCAGCCAGCGCAGGAAGTATTTTGCGGAATCCAGTTCACCTGACGCGATCAGCGAGAGTCTGGGGTCGGGATTTCCCTGGCTTGCCATCGAACCGCTGGCCTCAAAATAATAGGCTGGACGGTTGTCGAGCTCGAACCTGGCGTCGGACAGGGAAAAACTGCCGAGGTCACCCTCCAGCTTGCCCTGCAGCGCCAGCGCCCCAGCCAGCGGGGGTGCCTTTGGAAAAGCGCTCATGAAGGTCTCGACCTGCGCAAATGCGGCGTCCACCGTGACATCAAACTGCAGCGATTCGCCGGAGGCGGTCAGCTGCCCCGAGAGTGAGCCCTGCGTACCGGCCTCCGGTGCAGACAGCTGTGCCCTGAACTGGACGCTCCCGCTGTCGCTGAAGATTTCCTGTGCGGTGAGGTCCAGGTTGACGTCCAGCGGTGCGCCGTCGAGGTCCGCCAGAAGGCTCGCGCGAAAGGCGTTCCGGCCCACGCGACCGCCCCGAATATCTCGCAGGGGGAAGATGGAGACATCACCGTCCTGATTCACCACATGCACGGTGTCCACTTCCAGGTTCTCGGGCAGGAAACGCAGGTACTGCAGCCACTGTGCCGGTGTGGGGTCCTCGCTGGCGTCGTCTGCGGAAACATAGATCACGATGCTGCTGCTCTTCAGTGAAGTGGCTTCGAGATTGGTATGCCAGAGGTCAGCAAACCGGGAGCGCCCCTCGAATGCGAGTACAGTGATCAGCGCCGGTCCATCAGAGCCTTGCGGATACAGGCTCAGTGTGTCAAAGCGCACACTCATCCCGGCGGGCGAGACCTGCAGGCCGTGCACCTCCAGGCGGTAGTCAGTGAGGGCGGTCGTGCCCCAATGTAGCGTTTTTACCAGAACCGCAGGAAACGAGAGCAGGGAGAACACGGCAATGGGGACCAACAGCAGCAGGGCTAGCGGTATGATCCAGATCTTGCGCATACGATGTCCCGACGCATCCATCGAAGAGGCCAGTGTAGCACGGCCACCATCCCGATTTTTTGCCACCACACAGCGCTGTGCTATGATGCGCGCCGCGCGGGTCCCGCGTCATTGCCCAGGGCCCGGGTGGTGAAATTGGTAGACACAGGAGACTTAAAATCTCCCGACTGGAAGCAGTCGTACCGGTTCGATTCCGGTCCCGGGCACCACCAAATCGCAGGCAATAAAAAGCCCACCGAAGTGGACTATGATTAACTAATCCGCTTTACGCTGTCTCTTCAGGCGGCATGTCTGGATCGCCACTGCGAAGCGAGTCGCCAGCATTCATCCACAGTGTCCGCTTAGGCACTGAATCTCTCGTTTCTCGAAGTTGCGCTTGATATCTACGGAGGTGTTACCGGACACAGTGAGACGAGGCACCGTCCACTTGAGTATCTGCTCTAGCTGCTGGAGTAGCAGAACATTGCGCCCAATTTTGCGCAAAATCTCATCCATAACTGTTTGTAGCTCCAAGGGCGTTCCCAGGCGCTGGGTCAACGTGTCTTATTAATCCGATGTCAGCACGTCGAGTTCGTCACTTCCCTCAACACCGCATAGTTGCGCTAAGACCATAGCCGCTAGCGGTTTCTGTTTACGGATTCTCGTACCGAGAAACGAATGTGGGGGCCGATTGCGGTGGTACATGTATCGGTCCGGTTGATGTCGCAATTTTTTACACAGTCTTGTTTCGGAATCCTGCCAGATTGTACTAAATCGCTGTTTTATAAAGTTTTTAATGATGGGGGCACGAAAAATGCTTTCCTGGTGGAGGTGAAACAGCAGGTCACATGACTGCCCTGCAGTTGGCACTTGGTAATTCGGCCAATTTTGAGCGAGAGTGGGGAAACACAACATGGCATACATAAATTCGAAGGCGCGCATAGCGTGGTTTTTGGGTGCGTTCATATCAGTGGCATCTGCCGGTAGTAATGCGGGGGTCATTCTGAGCGCAGTGAGCGGAACAATTAATAGCGGTGGCCCTGGGTTTGGGACGTTAGCGGAAACGCTGAACCAGAGTGGACTCGATACCGGTTACACGAGTGGCGTAACAGATTTCGATACCTACTTAGCCACAGATCCACTGCATACAATCGCATTTTCTGGCTTTGAATGGTTCGCGGAAACTGGAATAACAGGCGCCAGCGTTACATACGATCTTGGTGCGGCAACTGTGATTGATGCCTTGGCACTATGGAATGAAGAAAGTGCCGGTATCCTGACACTTGACGTGCTCGGGTCATTAGACGGCGTTAGCTTTGCTTCCATCGCCTCCGGTCTAATGCCAACCGACAACGTGCTCGCAGATGGAGCTTATGGGGCTGACGTGTTCCAGTTTGCCGCTCTGAGCACACAGTTTGTGCGGTTAGACTTCACCGGCGGTCCTGACGAATCTCAGGGTGGCTTTACGGGCGGTGCAATTGCGGAGATCGCGTTTAGGCAAGGAGTGATTGAACCGCCATCAGATGTTCCCGCTCCCGCAACTATCGCTTTAATTGGCCTGGGTCTTGCCGGCCTGGGTTGGAAGCGTCGCAGAAAAGCGTAGACTGACCTGCTGATTTACGAGCCCGCTTCGGCGGGCTTTTTATCGCCTTGGCATTAATATTGCCAAGCCTTAATACAATAAGCGAGACCGCTCGCTGCCGTAGCGTTTTGACTCACCCGCATCTGGTGGGAAGCGGCCGCTAAAACAGAAATGCCTGGTCAATAACGCAGCCCGGGATAGCGTGCTGGATGGCAGACGCCACCACACGCAGTGCAACTCAGCAACACACCGACTTTAACAACGCCAGTGGGTCGGCCCCGAACAGGCTGGGGTGTGCAAACAGAAGTACCGTCCACAACACACAACCCAGAATGGTACCCAGCAGCGCATTGCGATCCAGGTGTCCGGCGGCGAGGCCGGAAACCAGCCCGGCGTGTGCCGGTGTCGCGTCGCGGTTTGCGCGTCGCTCGAGGAATCCGATCCCCACGATGCCAAACAGAGCCGAGCCACCGAATAGCAGTAGCGCGGGCCACTCACCATTGGCTGGTATGTGTGCTGCGCCCCACAAGGTCAGCCCCCAGACGAGGGGGTGCCTGGTCCAGCCGATAATCCCGGGTCGCTGCGGGTCGAAGCCGTCGCTGCGGAAGGCTACGGAGTAGGGGTTGGGTGTCAACGCGCCCACGGTGATCAGCACCACGGCGAGCAGTGAACACGCCGCGGCGAAGGGGTAGGCCCACACGGGGGTTGCCCAGAGTACCGTGCGATCGGCCCCCAGCAGGGCCAGAATCACCCAGCCAAGCAACACGACAGACAGCAGGGAATAGGCGCCCAGGTAAACGCGTCGGCCAAGGCGTGCGATAAGCCAGGGACGCAGTGCCGTGCGCGATATCAGCACATGGCTCAGAACAAAGGCGCTCATGGCGAGAATTACCTGCATAGGTGGATGCGCTCCGGTCTCGATGTCTGGTGCATTGTCAGTCCTTCGGGTTGATGTTCAGGTGGCGGCAGGCCCCCGCAATGCCGCGCCTTGCCGCATCAAATTAGCGCACTCGATCGTCGAAGGCGAGTCAGCGCTCCGGTACACAGGGGGCACAACGGGTATCTGCTGCGCACGCAGCGTGGTGCCATATCCCCGGCGCTGCTATCCTAGCGCCTGATTTCCAGGGCGAGGCAACACAGTTGAAACAGGCATTGGCAACCATGCTCACCATGCAGGACAGGATGAACACGCGGATTCATCCGCGGTGGATTGAGCAGAAGTTTGCGTGGTATCGCGCGCTTTGGATCGAATGCGGTGAGCTCATCGAACACTTTGGCTACAAGTGGTGGAAGAAGCAGACACCCGATATGGAGCAGGTGCGCCTGGAAGTGATCGATATCTGGCACTTCGGCCTGTCGGCGCTGTTTGATGGAAAACAGGGTGTCGCGGCCATGGCGGAGCAGATCGCCATGGCGCTGGAGGATTTTACCCCCGCGGGGCTCGACGTGCGCGAAGCCACCGAGGCGCTGGCGCTGCATGCCCTGCAGACACACGGGTTCTGCCCGCAGCGTTTCTGGGAGCTGATGCATGCCGCTGACATGGATTTCAACCAGCTTTACAGCGCCTATGTGGGCAAGAATGTGCTGAATTTCTTTCGCCAGGATCACGGCTACCAGTCGGGCAGTTACCAGAAGGTCTGGCAGGGCCGGGAAGATAATGAGCACCTGGTGGAGATCCTGGCTGCCCTGGACAGCGCCGCGCAGGATTACGCCGACCAGGTGTACCAGTGCCTGCAGGCGCGGTATCCGGGGCCGCGGGCAGACGGCAGCCAATGAGCCCGGAAGAGGAGCGGCTCTCCACCAGTGCTCTGGCGCGGGCGCTGGAGATCCCGGTGCAGCAACTGTTCGTGACGCTGAAGGACTACGGCTGGATTCGCCGCCACGCCGACAACTGGCTGCTGACCCAGAAAGGCGAGTATGAAGGCGGCACCTACCGTGACAGCAAGCGCTTTGGTCGCTATATCGTCTGGCCCGCTGCGCTCGTCCAACACCCGCTGCTCAGTGCGATCGAATCCAACCAGCGCATTACCGCCAGTCAGATGCGTCGCTACTACCCACGGTTGCAGCCCCGCCAGTTAAACCGTGCGCTGGCGGAACTGGGTTTGCAGCAACACAGTATTCTCGGTTGGGAGCTGACCGATTTCGGGCGCCATCTCGGCGGCCAGCAGCTCGAGAGCGACAGCACCGGCGCGTTCTATGTCAGCTGGCCACATGAGATTGTTGACCACCCGGTCATCCACCGCGAGCTGGAACGTTTGTCCGGGCAGCCAGACTGCGGCAGCGAGCCGCAGACGGTGTCGGACGATACCGAGCCGGACCTGTTTGCAGCGGCAGATGCTGCGTTTCCGGGGCCTAATGCTGAGGGCGCCTGCAGTGGCATTGATGGACACGCCACGGGGAGTCCGCTGCAGGCCCTGGTCTGCAACTGGTTGTATCTGGCGCAGCTGGCGCACGCCACGCGCCGTTCGTTGCCCGTTGAGGAAGCGCTGTGGGCTGACTTCTACCTCCCTGCGGGCAGTGTGTACATCGATTGCTGGGATGAGAAGGCCGCACCGCCACAGCTGGCGGCCCGGTTGCGCAACAAGGAAGTCTGCAAGGCCGAGGGCTTGCGCTACCTTGAGGTCAAGGCCGCCGATGTTGAACGTCTTGATGAGGTGCTGGGCCGCGGCCTGCTGGCGTTTGGGATTCGCTGCTAGCGCGCCGCTCGTTGGCGCAAGACGACACCACACTCCATGTGCTCGGTGTAGGGGAACTGGTCGAACAGGGCGAAGCGACTCACATCGTGAGTCTCATTGAGCTGCACGAGGTTGTCTGCCAGCGTCACCGGGTTGCAGGACACATACATGATCGTTGGAAAAGCTTGCACCATGGCGACGGTCGCGGGGTCCAGTCCCGCCCGAGGCGGGTCCACAAACACCGTGTTCAGGCAGTAGTCCTGAAGGGGCTGTGGGAGCTGTGCAAGGCGCCTGAATTCGCGCTCGCCATTCATCGCCTGGGTCACTTCCTCTGCTGCAAGACGGATCATGGCCACGTTGTCGATGTGGTTGGCGGCGATGGCCCACTGCGCCGCACGAATCGAGGTCTTTGCCAGTTCAGTCGCCAGTACCTGATTGAAGTGGCGTGAAAGTGGCAGGGTGAAGTTGCCATTTCCGCAATACAGTTCCAGCAGGTCGCCGCCGGCGGATGCGGCGTTGGCGCAGGCCCATTCGATCATGTGCCGGTTGACCCCTGCGTTTGGCTGGGTAAAGGCCTGTTCGTACTGTCGATAGAGGTAATCCCGGCCCGCCACCTGCAGTTGCTCGGTGACATGGTCCCGCCCGATCACGACTTTCTGCTTGCGGCTGCGGCCGACCAGCGCCACGTTGAATTCTTCTGCCAACACCTGGGCTGCTGTCTCCCAGTCTGTGTCCAGACGGCGGTGGTAGGCCAGGGTGATGAGCGTCTCTCCGCGCATGGTGCTGAGGAACTCGATCTGGAACAGCTTGCGCCTGAGTACCGTGTGCCGGCGCAGGTAGTCACGCAGCGCCGGCATCAGCGTCTGAATGGCGTCGCAGGCGATCGGAAATTGCGTGATGGGAATGGGCGAGTTCGGTTCGCCCGGCGGGAACATCACATAGTCCAGCGCATCCCCGTCGTGCCAGATGCGAAATTCCGCGCGCATCCGAAAGGCCTCCGGAGCAGAAGGAAAAACCTCCGGCGCGGGCACCGCGAAGGGGGCCAGGCGCTGGCAGGTCTGCGCAACCTTGGTCGCCAGCAGCGCATCATAGTTGGCCGGATCAAAGTGACTGAGGGGCATAACCGGGGTCTCGTCTGGGGTGCCTACAGGCAATTGTCGGGTTTGGGCAGCCCGGCAATCTTGCTCGCCAGCTTCGCCGGTGATCCGGGAAACAGCGACAGGAGGTACACGCTGCGGCCGCAGTCCTCGCCGAGGTGAATGCGCACCCACTTGACCAGGGGGCGCATTGCCGGTGAGCTGTCGAATTGACGGTAGTACTGTCGCAGCAGGGTGATGACCTCCCAGTGCGCCGGGGTCAGCGTCAGACCTTCCGCTGCCGCCACCTGTTCGGCGACGGCGGGTGTCCAGGCCTGCATATCCCGGAGGAAGCCTTCGCCATCAAACGCGCTGCCGGGTAGCATGTGGCGGCCTAGTACCAGGCCATCTGCTGGGCGTGCTGTTCGGTGAGGCTGACAAAGCCGTCGTCGTCAACCACCGTGAAACAGGCAGCGAGACGCTGCCGCACGCCGGCGGCTCTGGCATCGGCGTCCAGCACATGCAGACTGGCTCCACTTTGCTGCAGCGCGAGCCAGTCCTCGCTGTGCTGCAGCGCGATATACACACCATCGCCGAGTAACAGCAGGGCATCATTCGCGCGCAGCAGGGCGATGCAATCTTTCACCGCGGGGTGGCCGGGGGCGCAACTGAGGGTATGCAGCATGGCTAGAAACCCAGAATGTGCTGGTGGTTGTCGAACAGTGATCGCTGCGCGTCGCGATCCACAAGCATTGCCCCACTGGGCAGATCTTCCGCCGTCAGCCCGAAGTGCTCCGCCGCCTCGGCATCCACATAGTAATGTTCGAGGTCGTACAGTGGCATCGAGTCGATAACCTTGCGCAGGTTGCGTACGCCCACGCTGGCGCTGTCCTGCTGGGGTAGCAATTGCAGCACACCGGCACCCAGGAACAGCAGGGTAACGGGTTGGTCAAAGGCGGCAGTCGCGAGTGCGGTGTCCAGGGCCGCCCGCGCCAGGCTGCGCCCGGGTTGCGGGTGACGGGTCACAACGAGGACACCGCTGTCGGCCGTTGTGCTCATCCCGCTGCTCCAAAGGTGATGACCCTGTCAGCCGACTGCATGGCCTCTACCAATAGGCCCAGTCCCCCCAGGGTGAAGCCCGGATACACCGTGGCGGAGGGAAAGCCGTGGCGCTGTGCTTCTGCAGCGTCCAGCAAGCCGCGCTTGACGGCCGAACTGACGCAGAGCACCAGTTCGGTGCCGTGTGTGTTGGCGAGTTCCGACCATGCCTGTTGCGGGCTGCGCTCATCCTGCGGCGTCACTGCACTGGCAAGCCCGTTGCTGGCACCGTTGTCGAGGAAGAAGACACGCTCCAGGGTGTGCCCGCGCGCCAGCAGGGCGGCGCCGAACCGGGCGGCGGTCAGGCTGGTGTGGCCGGAGACCGGTGCTGCCAGCACCAGCAGGCAGTAGTTCAGTGGCATGCGCTATGCCCAACAAAAAACCCCGGCGTGGGCCGGGGTTGGGTGCCTGCGCTGCGCTGGCCTTCAGTCATCGCCGCCGAACGCGGTGAGCAGTGACAGCATGTGCACGAACAGGTTGTAGATGTTCAGGTACAGGCCTACGGTCGCGCGGATGTAGTTGGTTTCACCGCCATGGATGATGCGGCTGGTGTCAAACAGGATCAGCCCGGACATGATCATCACCACGGCGGCCGAAATGGTCAGCGACAGCGCCGGGATGGCGAGGAAGATGTTGGCAATCATGGCGACCACCGCCACGATGAGGCCAACCATCAGGAAGCCGCCCATGAAGGAGAAGTCCTTGCGCGTTGTCAGCGCGTAGGCAGACAAACCGAAGAAAACGATCGCTGTGCCGGCCAGGGCCTGCATGACCAGCGCGGGACCGCCCGGCATCGACAGGTAGTGGTTCAGCATGGGGCCGATAGACGCTCCCATAACACCGGTAAAGGCGAAGATAGCCAGCAAACCCTTGCTGGTGTCAGCCATCTTGTTCACCACAAACAGCAGGCCGAAGCCTACCAGCATCAGGATTAATGCGGCGCCCTGGGGCAACCCGATGGCCATTGATATGCCCGCTGTCACAGCACTGAACAGCAGGGTCATCCCCAGCAGCATGTAAGTGTTTTTCAACACCTTGTTGGTACTGACCAACGAATCCACGGCCGCTGTATTCACGTTGTACATGCTCTTCTGTTGCATCGTCTTACCGCTCCATCACTGTGCACCGAAGGTGCGAACACTACTTTGACACATCATAGTGGCGAAGTTCCCGGATTCCAAGGAATTCCGCCCCCGGTCGCTTCGATTATAGCCATAGAAATCAAGCGGTTATTACTACGCAGGGCAACGTGTCGTGGATCTGTCGGGCTGCGCTGGCGAGCGTCGACGAGCACCGGGACGCGCCTGCCGCACTCGCGGCGGGTGACGGAGGCCGGTTGTTCAACATGGCAGCCTCGTGCCTGCTTTTTGCGCCATGGCCGTGCCTTATCTGCCCCCGGGGCTTAACCGCTGGCGCGGGCACCCGGTACACTCATCGTTCTTTTGCCGGCGACCTGTGCGCGCCGGCGATGATTCCTGACAGGCGAGGAGACGGATATGCGAGTACTGGTGGTCGGTGGAACCGGGTTGATTGGCGGTCATGCTGCGCTGCATCTGGCACAGGCGGGGCATGAGGTGACCATCATGGCGCGCTCCCCCTCAAAGGTGCCTGAACTCGCGCAGCTGCCCTTTGTTGCCACACACTACGTCGACGATGACGTTGCGGACGGCCGCCTTGCGGGCTACGACTGGCTGGTGTTTGCCGCCGGAGTGGACATCCGGCAGCTGCCGCAGGATGGCTCGGTAACGGAGGAGGCGTTCTACACCCGGTATAACAGCGAAGGCATTCCGCGATTCTTCGCGGCCGCGAAGGCGGCCGGCATCAAGCGAGCCGCCTATATCGGCACTTTCTATCCCCAGGTCGCGCCGGAAAAGATCGAAACCAGCGCCTACGTGCGTTCGCGCAAGCTGGCGGATGATGCCATCCGCGTCATGAGCGATGACAGCTTCGCGGTGTGCAGCCTGAATGCACCGTTTGTCCTCGGCCATCTGCCGGGCCTGGAAATACCGCATCTCTATTACAACTACCTCTACGCCAAGGGGCTGATGGAAGGCGCGCCTCTGTTTGCGCCCGAAGGTGGCACCAACCACATCACCTCCGCCTCGCTGGCCGAGGCGGTACAGGGTGCACTGGAGAAAGGTGAGCCGGGCCGCGCGTACCTGGTGGGCGATGAAAACCTCTCGTGGAAAGCCTACTTCGAGATGTGGTGTGAAGAGACGGGCAATCCGCAAACGCTGGAAGTGCGCAGCGACGAGCACCCGCTGTTGCCGGACATCATCATGTTTGCGGGCCGCGGCGCCACGGTCAGTTATACCCCCGAGGGTGTCAGGGAACTGGGCTACGGGACGGGTCGGGTGCGCGATGAGGTCGCCGCCATCGTGGCCAGTTTCGAGGCAGCGCAATGAATCCGGAGACGATCCCGGCGTTGTTGGCGGCGAGTTACGCCACGACGGTGGATGACCGTAATTTCGCGGCGATGGAGTCGCTGATGTGGCCGGAGTTCACCCAGCAGGGTCCGGGCTTTGCCGCGGACTCGCGCGCGGTGTTTATCGGCAATCTGGAGTTTCTGCGCCAGTTCGACAGCACCTTTCACCTGGTCGGGCAGGTCGCGGGGCGCTGGCAGGGCGACCAGTACCGCGGCGAAACCTACTGTGTGGCGTCGCACTTCTATCAGCGCGATGGACGCTCCCTCTGTCTGGACATGGGGATACGCTACCAGGACGTGATTGAGATGCGTGCCGGCGAGGCGCGTTACCTGTCGCGGGATCTGAAGGTGGTCTGGCAGGATGAGCGCGAGATCACGCCGCCGACCTTCGGCTGAGGGAGATCGCCGAGCAATGAAGCGGCAGGTCGGCGGCGCATCACGCCAGCACCTCCAGCCCACGCTCAATGCACCACATGGCGGAGAGCCCCCCGAGCAGGTAAACCGGCACCGGTTCAAGGCGGCTGCGCCAGGGGTCAACGGCCCGGCGTAGCAACCACCACAGCAGCAGCACCACCAGGATAAAGGTAATCTGTCCCGCCTCGATACCGAGATTGAAAAACAGCAGCGCCAGCGGCAGATTGCCCTCGGGCAGGCCGGTCGCGGCCAGCGCGCCGGCAAAGCCCATGCCGTGCAACAGGCCGAACCCCCCCGCCAGCCACCAGGGATGTCGCCGAGACAGGCTCTGCTGATTGTGCGATGTCAGGGCCAGTGCCAGCCAGAAAATGCTCAGTGCGATGGTGAATTCAACCAGCGCCACCGGATAATTGAAGAAACCCAGCGTCACCAGCGACAGCGTGATGCTGTGTCCCACCGTGAATGCCGTGATGGTCCAGAGCAGGCGTTTGCCCCCGCCCACCAGCAGTAGCAGGCCAAAGACGAACAACAGGTGATCAATGCCCCGCCAGATATGGTCCATGCCCAGCAGGCTGTACTCGCCCATCACGCGCGCTGCGCTGGGCGCCTCCGGCACCGCAAAGGACGGCTGTTCCGCGGTCAGCACCTGCTGGTACTGACGGCCGTCCTGCAGGTTGAGCATGAGCATCACAGACGCCTGGTTGGCAGCCAGTCCGTCGACGGCGAGGCGCTGTCCGACCAGCCGCGCGCGCTCATCACCGCTGCAGGCGAGTTGCAGCGTGGTCACCAGTCCGGTGCCCTCCGGCTGCGTCGGGCTGGTTGAGCGCACGCGGCAGTTGTCGGGCCAGACGGGGGCCAGCGGTATGGGGCTGCTGCTTTGCGCGGGTGTTTTCCACACCACATTGTAGTCACCCGATTCCAGCTCGGTCAGCTGTAGCAGGGTAGGTGCGAAGCGGTGTGCCTGGGCTGCAGCCGGTATCAGAGTCAGCAGGAGTAGGGCGCACAGTGTGAACAGTGGGTAACGGATGATCATCACAGGCGGAACTCGTACTGGGTTGCAAGCCGCTCGACCCCGGCTCGGAGTGCCTGGGTGCGCGCCTGCTGGGTCAGGTCACGGGCGAGTTGTTCGCGCACTTCCTCAAGCTGTGCCGGTCGCGCCGGGGTAACGTCATCGAGCCAGACCAGATGCAAGCCATACGCCGACCTGAGCGGGCCGATCCACACGCCCGTGGCGGTTGATTCGCCCATGAGCCTGTCGACGAAGACGGCGCCGAAGGTGCGCGCCAGCTGTTCGGGCGTCTGGTGGCGGAACGCATGACCGTGGAGGAACGGCGAGCTCAGCGGCAGCGCCTGCTGCGGGGTCATGGCGCTGTCGCGGATGCGCAAGGCAATGTCGGGCACATCGGGCTCGCGTTCCCGGTTGAAATAGACATGCTGCAGCGAGTAGCGGGGTGGGCGCTCCAGTTCGGCGCTGCGCGCTTCGAAGGCGGCCTCGATTTCGGCGTCGGTCGGTGCGGCCGGCGGATTGCTGGCGACGATCAGCTGCTCCATGACCTGGATCATGCGGCGGCGCACGACTTCGTCGCCCAGGTGCAGGCGCATGTCCAGTGCCTGCTGAAACAGGTCAGCGTCAGAGCTGTCGGCATCTGCCAGGCCGAGGAAGCGCAGGTTCAGCAGCAGCCGCTGTTGTACCACGGGGTCGTGGCGGTGCAGGTCCAGGGTCAGTGCGCGCTGAAACAGCATGTCCTGCTCCAGCTCGGTGCGCTTCAGGCCCGCGAGCTCCTCCGTGCTGGGGGTGCGCCCTGTCAACGCCACCCACTGGCCGGTGAGGGCTTCGATGCGCGACTGTGGCAGTGGCCCGACTACAGGGGCGGGAGGCGGGAACAGCCGTGCCTGAAGCAGGTACAGCAGCACGCCAAGCAGAAGAAAGTGAAGCCAGGGTGCGCGCAGGAATGCGGGGCGTAGTACCATCCAGCCGGAACATGTCATGTTATTCGGGGCCGCAATGGTCGCATCCCCGGAACCGAAAGGGTAGTGCCATCATGGTTTTTTCGCTGTGAATCACCTGGCGCATGCGCGGCTGTCGAGCGCCGATCCGCTGCACCGTGTGGGGAATGTCACCGGGGACTTTATCAAGGGTCCGCTGGCGCCGCAGGGTCTGTCAACGAAGCTTCGCGAGGGAGTGCAGCACCATCGGCTGATCGACCGGTATACCGACGATCATGCGGTCACGCGGGAGTTGCGGGAGCTGTTTGCGCCACCGTTCAGGCGCTACGCCAACATTTTGCTGGATGTCGCCTTTGACTATTTCCTTATCCAGCACTGGCAACGGTTTGCCGCCTTACCGCGCGCCGCCTTTGTAGCCAGCGTCTACGACCTGCTTATCGCGCATCGGCATGAGCTGCCAGCGCCCCTCGCCGAGGTGACCCCGCGCCTCGTGGCTCACGACTGGCTCAGCCGCTGCGATTCCCTGAAGGGTGTCGAGAGCACGCTGCGCGGCCTGTCCAGGAGATTGCAGCGCAGCAATCCGCTCGCAGATGGCGCAACGGAGATCGATCGCCATGCGGCGCAGATTGAGGCGGGTTTTCTCGCCTTCTTTCCAGAGGCCCTTGCGTTTTCTGACGCATTGGCGGTCCCGCCGCAGGATTAGGCGGATTCGGGCTGGTTTTTTCCACTCAGCCCCCTATGATTAAGCGAAACACAACAGGGAGAGCAGCACGTGGGCGCACACATTATGGTGAAAGACGGGGGTGGCATCGGTGCTTTTCTGGGGCGGTTTCCCTGGGTGCTGCTGGTGGTGGCCTATCCGGCGGTGCTTTACCAGTTTGAAGTTGACATGGCGTCGCAGCTTCATTTTGGGTTCGTGTACATCGGCTTGGGTGTCTTCGTCCTGTTCGTCGAGTTCTTCAAGTCGGGTGACATCAACACGGCATCGTTCTTTTTCGACCTGCTCTGGTCAATCACGGCGGTGATGCTGGGTACAGCACTGCTTACCTGGTTCCTGATCGAGGGCAACAGCAGCAATGGGCCGGGCTGGCAACAGGTGAACTATTTCCACTGGTTCGGCTGTGCCATTGTGCTGGGAGACGCGATTATCAGCCCGTTCAATGCATTCCGCACGGCGCTGCGTAATCTCGGGCTGGGTGCCTGAGATGGCCCATGGGTAGGAGCGGGGAGTACCGGCGGGGCGGAGCCAGAGCAGAGCGCCTCTAAAAGTTCTTTATAAAAGAACGTTAATAAATAAATATTCTATTTTACTTGCCTTCATCGCGAGAGCAACATGCCTGTCCAACGCAACTGTTGGAAAGGCCCTATGGAACTCATACTCGATTTTCTGTCCCGTTTCCTGGTTCAGTTCCAGTCGCCCGCACTGGCGTTTCTGGTTGGCGGCATGCTGCTGGCTGCATTTCGCAGCAAGCTGGAAATACCGGATGCCATTTACCAGTTCTGCGTGTTCATGCTGTTGATGCGCATTGGCCTGGAGGGTGGCCTGGAAATTCGCGATGCCGAACTCGCAGACATGTTGTTACCGGCGATCATTGCGGTCGTTGTGGGGTGTGCCATTGTACTGGTGGGCAGTCTGGTGTTGTCTCGACTGCCCGGCGTGAAGACCGATGATGCAATTGCCACCTCCGGGCTGTTCGGTGCGGTGAGCGCCTCCACATTGGCTGCCGCCATGGTGATGCTGGAGGAGCAGGCGGTGACCTTTGAGGCCTGGGTGCCTGCGCTGTATCCATTTATGGACATACCGGCGCTGATTGTCGCGATCGTATTGGCCAACCTGTACCTGGCGCGCAAGAAAGAGGGCGCGAAAGCCAAAACACGAATCTGGCCCATCATCACGAGCAGCCTGCGCGGTTCCGCACTCAGCGCGCTGCTTCTGGGCCTGGCGCTGGGCTTGTTCACGCGGCCGGAGATTGTCTACGAAGGTTTCTACGATCCACTGTTTCGCGGTCTGCTGTCGGTGCTGATGCTGACCATGGGTATGGAGGCGTACACGCGCCTGAACGAGCTGCGCAAGGTGGCGCACTGGTATGCGGTGTATGCGACCTTCGCGCCGCTGGTGCACGGCTTGATTGCCTTCGGCCTTGGCTATGTGGCGCATGTCCTCACCGGTTTCAGCCCGGGCGGGGTGATTCTGCTTGCCGTGATGGCGGGGTCCAGCTCCGATATTTCCGGTCCGCCGACGTTGCGCGCCGCAATCCCCTCGGCCAATCCCTCGGCGTACATTGGGTCTTCGACGAGTGTCGGTACGCCTGTCGCCATCGCCGTGGGTATCCCGCTGTATGTGGCGCTGGCCCAGGCAGTATTTGGCCTGTAGCAGCGGTGCTATGCTGTAAACCGAAGACGTCCCGGGAGCGGTTGAAACCGCGTTCGAGGACCCACACAAGAGGATGCGACGCATGACATTCAAGGCAGCGAAAGTGGTGATCATCACCGAGAAAGTGATCCTGGAGCAGGTGGCGCAGATCATCGAGGCCATGGGCGCAACCGGATATACGGTGTTTGCTGCAGGCGGCAAGGGTAGCCGCGGGGTGCGTGCTGCAGGACGCGCCGCTGTGGTTGACGGCTTCAGTAATGTGCAGATCGAGGTGATCACCGCCACCCATGACACCGCGGAGAAAATAGCCGTGGAGGTGGCGGATCGGTTCTTCCAGAATTATTCGGGTATAACCTACCTGGAGGATGTGGAAATCCTGCGTTCGCACAAGTTCTAAAGGCCGGCGGCGCCCGGTACGAAGCCAAAAAAAACCCCGGGCAACAGACTCGCCCGGGGTTCTAGTGTGGCGGTGGGCCAGGGATTCGAACCCCGGGAGGGGATAAACCCTCAACGGTTTTCAAGACCGCCGCTTTCGACCACTCAGCCAGCCCACCGTGTTTGTTTTCCCGCCTTCAGCGAGAGAGCGGGATTATACAGTCCCTGCCAATGCGCACAAGCCCTGACGGGCCGGTGCGCATCATTTTGCAGTGCGTCTAGCCCTCGGATACACCGCTTGCGGCAGCGCCAGGGCGCGGCCCCCGTGGGTCATTGCTGGCGCGCGGTGCTACCTGGCCGCTGGCAGCCACAGGTGGGAACTGCTCTTCGCGGAACAGCGTCAGGTGCGCGGTGGTAATCGCCACCTCTTGCACCTGTCGCGGTGCCACGCGAGGGTCGTTGGCAGCGCGTCCGTCTGCGGTGAGACCAGCCGGCCTCGCCACAGGGGCCTCCGACGCAGCGGCTTCGGGAGCCGGTGCAACGGGGGCCGGTGCAGGTTCCGCCGCCGGTGCCTCTGCAAGCTCAGGCGCTTTTGCCGCTACATCCGGCTCCGCAGCCGTGGGCACTGCCGTATCGGGTTGCGCTTCGACTGTCATCGCGGCGCTGTCCTCGCCATCTATGCTGCTGGCAGCGTCGGTTTTGGTGCTGCTCTCCAGCGCCGCCAATGGCGTGCTGTCGAGCACTTCAGCGGCACCGACCGGCTTGCTGGCCGGCGCGTCTGCGGGTGCCTCGCTGGTGTCCACAGCTGTCTGTGCAGTGTCGGCCTGTGCGGTGACACCGGTGTCATCGGTGTCGGCATCCGTCTGCGGGCGGCTGCGGCGGCGACGGCGAGGTTCGCTGCGCTTCATGTCCGAGGGACGCTTGCGTGGCTTGCTGCCTTCTTCACTGGAGTCGTCCTGCTGGGCTTCCTGCTGGCGTCTGGCATAGGCTTCCAGGCTATCGTCATCAGAAGCATCTGCATCGACATCCGACTGATCTTCTACCGGCTCCACGGTGCGCTCGGCATCGGGGCGACGACGCCCCTTGCCACCGCGTCTCCGCGAACGCGAGTTGCCGCTGGATTGACGCTCTTCTGACGAGTCGTCCTGCGACCGGTTGCGTGAGTCTGGCTTCTCGCCCCTGGTGGGCTGTGCGGATGCATCAGTCACCTCGTCGCGATCGTTGCGGGTCTGGTCAGCGCTGCGTGCATTGTTGCCATTGCGGCGGCGGCCACCGCGGCTGCGTTTGCGGCCAGTGCGCTCTCCACTTTTTTCGCCGTTCTCGCTGTCTGGCTCGGCTGCGACGGCTTTGCGGGCCTTCGGCTTGGGCGCCGGCTCTTCTGCCTTGGCGGGCTCGCCGAACAGCATGCCCATCAGTCGCGTCACAAGGCCCGGCTTCACAGCGGGCGCGGCGGGTTCGGCAGCTTTGGCGGCAGTGCTCTTGCCGCCGCGCTTACGCTTCGGCGCAGGCACTTCGGCGGTGGTTTCCTCCCGCTCGGGCGCCGGTTGCGGCGCAGGCATCTGCGGTGCAACGCGTTGCACGGCGGCCTCCTGCTGCGGAATGTTGGCGGAGTGCGAATCGCTGATAAGGTCAGTATCCGGTACCGCGATATCGATGGAGTAACTGACGGTGCGGTCTTCGCTGACTTCGTCGTCGCGCAGGCGCTGCACTTCAAAGTGCGGTGTTTCAAGATTCGGATTGGGAATCACCAGCAGTCGTGTGCGGCTGACAATTTCGATATCGGAAAGGGCCGAGCGTTTCTCGTTGAGCAGGTACGCCGCCACATCCACCGGTACAATGGCGCGCACCTCGGCACTGCGATCCTTGATGGCTTCTTCTTCCATCAGGCGCAGGATGGATAGCGCGAGAGACTTGGTGTCGCGGATAGTGCCCTGACCGGTGCAACGCGGGCAGACAATGGCGCTGGTTTCCCCAAGAGACGGGCGCAGCCGCTGGCGCGACATCTCCAGCAGGCCAAACCGCGAGATGCGGCCCACCTGGACGCGTGCGCGGTCCAGTTCCAGCGCATCGCGCATGCGGTTTTCGACAGCGCGCTGGTTGCGTGCGGCCAGCATGTCGATGAAGTCAATGACCACCAGGCCGCCCATGTCCCGCAGCCGCAGCTGGCGCGCGATTTCATCGGCCGCCTCAAGGTTGGTCTGCAGGGCGGTGTCTTCAATGTCGGTGCCCTTGGTGGCGCGGGCGGAGTTGATGTCGATGGAAACCAGTGCTTCCGTGGGGTCAATGACAATGGAACCACCGGAGGGCAGGCGGACCTCGCGCTGGAAAGCCGTTTCGATCTGGCTTTCAATCTGGAAACGGTTGAAGAGGGGGATGGTGTCCTCGTAGCGACGAATACGGTTCTTGTATTTCGGCATGACCATGCTGACGAATTCATAGGCCTCGGCATAGGCATCGTCTGAGTCGATCAACACCTGGTCGATGTCGTCGCGCAGGTAGTCGCGCACAGCGCGGATGATTACGTTGCTCTCCTGGAACAGCAGCGCGGGGGCCTTCACTTCCTTGTTGGCGACGGTGATGGATTCCCACAGCTGCAACAGATAGTTCAGGTCCCATTGCAGCTCTTCGGTGGTGCGTCCCACACCGGCCGTGCGGATGATAACCCCCATACCGTTGGGGATTTCCAGCCCACTCAGGGCTTCGCGCAGTTCGCTGCGGTCGTCCCCTTCAATGCGGCGCGAGATACCGCCCGCCTTGGGGTTGTTGGGCATCAGCACCATGTAGCGACCGGCCAGGCTGATAAAGGTGGTGAGGGCCGCGCCCTTGTTACCGCGCTCCTCTTTGTCCACCTGGACAATGATTTCCGTGCCTTCTTTTACGACCTCTTTGATCTTCAGGCGGCCCTCGCTGTTGCTGGGATCCTTGTAAAAGTACTCACGGGCGATTTCCTTGAGGGGCAGAAAGCCATGACGCTCCGCGCCGAATTCAACGAAAGCGGCCTCAAGGCTGGGTTCAACCCGGGTAATCTTGCCCTTGTAGATATTTGATTTCTTTTGCAGACGGGTGCGGTTTTCAATATCCAGATCGTACAGTCGCTGTCCGTCAACGAGCGCAACGCGCAGCTCTTCGGGCTGTGTTGCATTGATAAGCATTTTTTTCATGATGTGCCATTCTACCTGGTGCGCGCAGGTCTGGCGGGGCGGGAATCAGCCATACAGCCGGCCATGAGGCCGGACATAGCCGAGTAACGGTCCTGACACTGACGTGGCGGCTGGGCCGGTCACGCAGTGGTGAGGTACTACTCAGTACGCTCAGGTGAACTGTACAGGGCGAGAGGCCGTTGTCTGCCTGTCGCCGGGTAGTACTGCCGGTTAGAGCCTGCGCGTGCAGGTCGTTACCCGGTCGGGGCCGCATCACCTGACGAATACGGCCGTACTGCCCAAAGCTTTCACTGATTCGGAGTCCCGGCAGTCTCACTGCGCGGTTCATACTGTATCGGCGCGGCTCAGCCTCAGTCCCGGGCTATGCCCTGTGGGTGGCGGGCGCGTCGACATCCGTTGTGTGCCTGCACACGCAAGTGCGGGTATGATGTCTCCTGTGGGGCGCTGCGGTTACGTCGGCAGACCCTGCTGTCACCGGAGTGGTTGCGTTGTGCGTCGGGGGTAAGACCCCTCGAGCCTGGCTACACGGCCCGGAGTATACCTGCATTTGCTAAGTGCTTCAATTATTTGGTGATTTCCCGAACCCATGGTCAAAACACAAGCCACCCCTGTACCCAATGCAGTCCGTTTCGTCGAAATTGATGCGGACAGCGCAGGGCAGCGACTCGATAATTACCTGCTGCGCGAGCTGAAAGGGGTGCCGAAAACACGCATTTATCGCGGCCTCCGCAAAGGTGAGTTCCGCATCAACAAAGGGCGTGTGAAAGCCGAATACCGCCTGGTGGCGGGTGATGTGCTGAGGGTGCCCCCGCTGCACCAGCCCGAGCCCGGTGCGCCGGTGGTGGTGCCGGGTTACTGGGCGGCTGAAATCCAGTCGCGCATCGTCTTCGAGGACGCGGGACTGCTGGTGATCAATAAACCCTCGGGGCTCGCCGTGCACGGCGGCAGTGGCCTGAACTTCGGTTTGATCGAGTGCCTGCGGCAGCTGCGGCCCCAGGATCGCTATCTGGAACTGGTGCATCGGCTGGATCGGGATACCTCGGGCCTCATCCTGGTGGCGCGCAAGCCTGCGGTATTGCGGGAGTTGCACCGGCAGCTGCGAGGCGACGGGGTAGACAAGCGCTATGTTGCGCTGGTGGCGGGACGTTGGCCACGTGAGCGGCGCATGGTGGAAGCCCCCCTGCAGAAAAATGTCGTGCAATCGGGTGAGCGTATGGTTCGGGTCGCGAAGGAGGGCAAGGCATCGGTGACCGGTTTTCAGGTGCTGGAGCAGTTTTCCCGGGCCACGTTGGTGGAGGCCCGGCCCTACACCGGCCGTACTCACCAGATTCGCGTGCATGCGCGCTTCGCCGGCCATCCGATTCTCGGCGATGACAAGTATATGGACGATGCCTGCGCCGAGCTGGCGCGCTCGCTGGGGGTGGGTCGCTTGTTCCTGCACGCTCGCTCACTGACCTTTACCTTGCCGGGCGCGGGGCAATTACGTCTTGAGGCGCCGCTCGACAAAGATCTAGAGGCTATATTAGAAAATGCGCGTATCTAATTGAATATGATAGTTATATTTGACTGGGATGGGACGCTTTGCGACTCCGTGGAGCAGATTGTGCAGGCCATGCAGACGGCAGCGGAGGACTGCGACCTGCCGGTGCCGGAGGCCGATGCCGTCAGGCACATCATCGGCCTCAGTCTGGTGACCGCGATGCCCCTGCTGTTCCCGGGCAGTTCGGCAGCACAGCAGGAGGCCATGCAGGCCGCCTATGCCCGCTGTTACCGTGCGCTGGACCCCGGGCCGGCGACCCTGCACGAGGGCGCCCTGGAGACGCTGGACTGGCTGCGCGCATCCGGGTTTGAAGTGGCCGTTGCGACGGGCAAGAGTCGACGGGGGCTGGATCGTGTCCTGCAGGGTCTGGGCCTGGAGGGCTACTTCCATAGCACACGCTGTGCCGATGAGACACGCTCCAAGCCGCATCCGTTGATGTTGGAAGAAATCCTGCTGGAGCGCGGCAAAGCGGCGCACTCCGCCCTGATGGTGGGCGACTCAGAATACGATCTGGAGATGGCGCGGCGCCTCGGCATGCCCTCGGTGGGCGTGACCTTCGGCGTGCACTCGCGCGAACAGCTTCTGCGCCACCGCCCGCTGGCCCTGATTGACCGGCTGGCTGCGTTAAAGGAACTGCCCCATGTGCTGTCTCAGGCCAGTATCGGGTAGCCCGCCTCGCCGAGCAGGCGGGTCAGGGCGATCAGCGGCAGGCCTTCAAGGCTGCTGGGGTCGTCGCCTTCCATACGCTCGAACAGGGCGATGCCCAGGCCCTCACATTTGAAGCTGCCGGCGCAGTCCAGCGCCGGCTCCCGCTCGAGGTAGGCAGTGATCGCCGCCTGGGACAGGGGGCGAAAATGCACGTTGAAAGGTTCCACATGGGTTAGCTCCAGGTCGTCGGCAACCCGGCAGACCGCCAGTCCGGTAAGGAAGCGCACGGTGCGCCCGGAGCTTGCCGTCAGCTGCAGCCTGGCGTTCTCCACGCTGCCGGGTTTACCGATCAGCCGGCCATCCAGCTCCGCCACCTGGTCGCTACCGATCACCAGGGCGCCGGGGTGAGCCTGGGCGACTGAACGTGCCTTGGCCAGTGCCAGACGCAGGGCCAGCTGTGCACCGGTCTCGCCAGCCAGGGGCGTCTCATCGGTGTCGGGCGGCAGGCAGCGGAAGGGGCGCTGCAGGCGCGCCAGCAAGGCTTTGCGGTAGGGTGAGGTCGAGGCAAGTATCAGGTCCATGATCAGGTTTTCCGCAAGCGGCAGTGAAGGCTGTGAACTGGTTGTATTCTAAAGATTTTTTTGACAAAGGGGTAAACCGCCCCTATGATGCGCGCCTATGTTGACCGACCCCCTTCCCGCGTCGCTGGACGTCCGCAAGGCTGCCACGCGTGGCGCGACCATCAGGGGCACGCTCAAACCGCTGGAATTGCCTCGTTTTCGGGATCTGCTGGCCGCAGACGAGGGTGTTGTTGAAGCGGAGTTGGCGCTGTCCAGGGATGAGGAGGGCAGGTACGTTGTGCGGGTGGTGACTGACAGTGCGGTCACGGTTACCTGCCAGCGGTGCCTGCGGCCCATGTCGGCTGCGCTACATTCGGAGAGCACCCTCGCGGTGGTCTGGACGGATGAGCAGGCCCGTCATTTGCCGGCGAGTCTCGACCCACTGATAGCCGGTGAGGAAGAGGTTTCGCTGCGGGAACTGGTCGAGGATGAGCTGATTCTGGCAATGCCGCCGTTCAGCTATCACGAGCAGGCGGAATGCAACACAGTTTTGGCGGACCTCGCCGCGGAGCGCGTAGCAGACGAGCCCGTCGACAGGCCCAACCCGTTTGACGTGCTGGCGCAGTTAAAGCCCGGCGATACCCATCAGGAGTAAGACATGGCTGTTCAACAGGACAAGAAATCACGTTCACGCCGCGGCATGCGTCGTTCACACGACTCACTTTCCGGCCCGACGCTGAGCGTCGACCAGACCTCCGGTGAAACCCACCGTCGTCACCATGTGACGGCAGATGGCTTCTACCGCGGCAAGAAAGTGGTCAACACCGGCAACGACGAGTAAGTCCGTTCCGGCTGGCACTGCAGGCTGTTCACAGTCTACGTGTCGGTAATGGTAGCGAAATCAAAACGGGAGCCCAGGCTCCCGTTTTGCATTTTCAGGCTGGCGCGCGCTGGCTGTTCTACACTGGCGGTAACCGGCGCGACCGTCGCCGGTACCGTGTAAACGTTAGAGGGTGCTATTGATATGACGTTGAGTCACTGTGCATTTGTGTTTCCCGGCCAGGGGTCACAGAAAGTCGGCATGCTTGCCGGTGCTCACGCTGCCTTCCCGGCGGTGCGCGAGACCTTTGATGAAGCCTCCGCGGCGCTCGGTATGGACGTGTGGGGTCTGGTGCAGGAGGGGCCACAGGAGGCTCTGAATCTCACGGCTACCACACAGCCCATCCTGCTGACCGCCAGTGTCGCCCTGTGGCGCGCCTGGCGCGCGGCGGGCGGCGCGGAACCCGCCTTGCTCGCCGGGCACAGCCTCGGCGAATTTTCTGCACTGGTCTGCGCCGGTTCGCTCGCTTTTGACGATGCCGTGCGCCTGGTACGCCAGCGCGGTGAGTTCATGCAGACAGCGGTCCCGGTAGGCGAGGGCGGCATGGCGGCGATCATCGGTTTGGACGATGAGAGTATCAACCGTATTTGTGGCGAGGTGAGCGCCGCGGGCGACGGCGAGGTGGCTGCGGTCAATTTCAACTCGCCTGGTCAAGTGGTGATTGCCGGCCACGCCGCGGCGGTCGAGCAGGCGTCCGCGGCGCTGAAAGCCGCGGGGGCAAAGCGCGCGATGCCGCTGCCGGTCTCCGCACCTTTCCATACGTCGCTGATGCGTCCGGCCGGCGAGCGACTCGCCGAGGTGTTGGCCTCTATTGCAATTCAGGCGCCCGCCATACCCGTCGTGCACAATGTTCATGCACGACCCGAATCCGACCCCGAGCGCATTCGCAGCCTGTTGGTAGAGCAGATCTACAGTCCCGTCCAGTGGACGGCATGCGTTGCCTACATGGCGGCGCAGGGCGTCACGCAGGTGGTGGAGTGTGGCCCGGGCAAGGTGCTGAGCGGACTCAACAAGCGCATCGACGGTGCGTTGCAGAGTCACTCACTGGAAGAGCCCACAGGGCTTGCCGATACGCTTGCGGCCCTGGCCTGAGCAGATCTGGAACAGCAATAAGGAAGGGGAGCAGGGATGAGTGAGGAAAAGAAAGTTGCGCTGGTGACGGGTGCCAGCCGTGGCATTGGCCGTGCTATCGCGGAACAGCTTGCAGCCGATGGGTATGTCGTCGTGGGCACCGCGACCACTGAAGCGGGAGCCGCTGCCATCGGTGAGTATCTTCGGGACGGCGGTTTCGAGGGCTGTGGCATGACGCTGGATGTGGCTGACCAGGCTGCCGTCGAGGATGTGGTCAAGGGTATCAGCGCGCAATTCGGCGCGCCGCTGGTACTGGTCAACAATGCGGGTATCACGCGCGACAATATTCTGATGCGCATGAAGGCAGAGGAATGGCAGGCCGTCATCGACACCAACCTGAGCGCGGTCTACCGGGTCAGCAAGGCCTGCCTGCGTGGCATGACCAAGGCCCGCTGGGGTCGAATCGTGAATATCACGTCGGTAGTGGGCGCAATGGGTAATGCCGGGCAGAGCAACTACGCGGCGAGCAAGGCGGGTGTGGAGGGTTTTTCGCGGGCGCTGGCGCGTGAACTGGGCTCCCGCGCCGTGACGGTCAACTGTGTCGCTCCGGGCTTTATTGATACCGATATGACGCGTGCACTGAGTGACGAACAGCGTGAGGCGATGCTCGGCCAGATTCCCCTCGCACGTCTCGGCGAGGCACGGGAAATCGGTGCCCTGGTGGCTTTTCTGTGCGGGGAGCACGCGGGTTATATCACCGGCGAGACTATCCATATCAACGGTGGCATGAACATGGCGTAAGGGATGCGGCGCCGCGTTGCCGCATGCTGGCGGTCGGCGCCCAAAAAAAATTTATTACTCCGGCGCAAAACAGAGTAAAATGCGCTCTTGGGCCGGGTGACCAGGTTTCATTCAGACTTTTTTGTCAGGAGTTATACATAAAATGAGCAGCATTGAAGAACGCGTAAAAAAGATCGTCGCAGAGCAGCTTGGCGTCAAGGAAGAAGAAGTTCAGACGGAAGCGTCTTTTGTCGAAGACCTGGGCGCGGATTCACTGGACACGGTGGAACTGGTGATGGCTCTGGAAGAAGAGTTTGAAACCGAGATTCCCGATGAAGAAGCCGAGAAGATCACTACGGTGAAGTTGGCTATCGACTACATCAAGGAAAATCTCGCCTGAGATTGTCCCCGCAGTAACCGGAAGAGCCGTTTCTATGTTTTGATAGAGCGGCTTTTCTTATTTATGCTTCCAGCACCTGATTCAACCGGGGAGTGCGTTCGGTGATTGGCAGACGCGTTGTTGTCACAGGTCTTGGCATGGTGAGCCCACTGGGGCTCGATGTGCAGGAAACCTGGAAAAATATCATTGCCGGCAAAAGCGGTGTCGCACCGATTGTCGCGTTTGATGTCGAGGCCTACAGCACGCGGTTCAGTGCCAGTGTCAGAGGCTTCGACAGCACGCCGTATTTCAGCGACAAAGACGCCCGTAAAATGGACATCTTTGTGCAGTTCGGGATGGCCGCCGGGATACAGGCAATGCTGGATTCCGGGCTCGAGGTGACGGACGCCAACGCCCACCGCATTGGCTGTGCCATAGGGTCCGGCATCGGCGGCATTGGCCAGATCGAGAAAAATACGGAGATCGTGGCGCGCTCCGGGCCACGCAAGATTTCACCCTTCTTTGTGCCCGGTTCCATTATCAACATGATCTCGGGCAATCTCTCTGTCCGTTACAATCTTCAGGGTCCGAATCTCGCTGTGGTCACGGCCTGTACCTCGGGCACGCACAACATCGGCCTCGGTGCCCGCCTGATTGCCCTCGGCGATGCCGATGCCATGTTGGTGGGCGGTGCGGAGATGGCCACGACGCCTGTCGGCCTCGGGGGTTTTGCCGCCGCCCGGGCGCTGTCAACGCGCAATGACGATCCGGCAGCGGCTTCGCGTCCCTGGGATCGCGATCGCGACGGCTTTGTGCTGGGTGACGGCGCAGGGGTGTTGATGATCGAAGAGTATGAGTCGGCGAAAGCGCGGGGTGCCAATATCTACGCGGAAATCACCGGCTTTGGCATGAGCGGCGACGCGTATCACATGACGCTGCCGCCGGAGGACGGTCGCGGCGCGGCTGCTGCAATGCGCAATGCCATCGCCGATGCCGCGGTATCCGTCGACCAGATTGACTACATCAACGCACACGGCACATCGACCAGTGCCGGTGATCTTGCTGAAAGTCGCGCGATCCAGACAGTGCTGGGGGCCGCGTCAGAAGCGGTCGCGGTCAGTTCCACGAAGTCCATGATCGGTCACCTGCTGGGTGCTGCGGGGGCCGTGGAGGCCATTTTTTCCATATTGGCCCTGCGCGATCAGGTAGCCCCTCCGACCATCAACCTCGACAATCCGGACGAGGGTTGCGTTCTCAATTACGTGCCGCATACCGCACAGGAGCGCCGTATCCGGCACGCGCTCTCCAACTCCTTCGGCTTCGGCGGCACCAACGGGTCCCTGCTGTTCAGTCAGCTCGGCTGATGCCGGCCGGGTGGTAGTTGCGGCCCAGACATGGATTGACGGCACACCCGGCGACGCACTGCAGTTGCCGGATCGGGCGTTCGCCTACGGCGATGGGGTCTTTGAAACCATGCTCCTGCGGGACGGTCAACCGGTGTTGGCCAGCCTCCACTTTGATCGACTGGCTATCGGCTTGGCGTGTTTGCGTATGCCGGAGGCACTGCCGCTTGCCCGGCAGCACCTCGATACCGTTCTGGATTCCCTGCGCGCAGTGAAAGGCTACGCAGCGCTGCGCCTGACAGTGTCGCGAGGCACGGGGCCGCGGGGCTATGCGCCGCCGCAGGTGGCCACACCGCGGGTTGTCATCAGCGTGTCAGAGATGGCGTACGACCCGTCAGTGTTCCCGGAACCCGCCACGCTCGGGGAGACACAGGTCCGGTGGGGCAAGCAGCCGCAGTTGGCGGGCGTGAAACACCTGAACCGACTGGAACAGGTGCTGGCCGCTGCCGACGCGATGGAGGCTGGGGTGGACGAGGTGCTGATGCTGGATCAGTCTGGTGCACCGCTGTCGGTGTCCTCGGGCAATCTGTTTCTGGTGGCGGGCAAGCGGCTCCTCACACCCATCTTGCTTGATGCGGGGATCGCCGGTACCCGCCGTCGCCTGCTGCTGGATCACCTTGCGTCAGCCTGCGGTCTGCAGGCGGCGGAATCCCGGCTACAGCTGCACCAGCTGCTGGCGGCCAATGAAGTGTTCTATTGCAACGCCCTCACCGGTCTGCGGCCGGTAGGCGGGTTTCGCGATCGCAACTGGGGTCTGCACCCTGTCACCCGGCGCTTGCATGCCGCTTATGGCGAGTGGCTGCAGCGGTGACGCGCTGGCGCCGTCCGTTGCTACTGGCGCTGGTTCTGGCGGTCCTCTTTGCCCTGCTCGTGGCACGTGAGGCCTGGCAGAGGTGGCAGGCCCCCCTGCGCCTGCCGGAGTCGGGGCTGCTGCTCACGGTACACCCGGGAGACAGCTTGCGCTCGGTAGCCGAGCGTCTGCAGGCGGAGGGCGTATTGCCGCACCCGGAGCTGTTGCTGCTCTGGGCGCGCTACCACCGGCTCGATGCCCGGATTCGGCGGGGGGAGTACGCGCTGGAGCCCGGGCTCACGGCTGAAAGCCTGTTGGCGCTGCTGGTCAGTGGGCGCGTAGTGCAGTACCAGGTGACGCTTCCCGAGGGCATCGTAGTGGCACAGGCGCTTGCCATTCTGCAGCGCGAGAGTGCGCTGGAGAGCGTCCTGTCAGGGCCGGATGATGCCAGGTTGTTGCAGCTCGTCGCACCGCACGAGGCGGTCGAGGGTCTGTTTCTGCCGGAAACCTACCGCTATGAGCGCGGCGACAGCGATCTCGATATCCTGCGTCGTGCACACCGCGCCCTGTTGGAAGCGCTGGAACAGGAGTGGGCAATACGCGACGCGGATCTGCCCTATGACTCCCCCTACGAAGCCCTGATCATGGCCTCCATTATAGAGCGTGAAACCGGTGTACCCGAAGAGCGGGGAGAAATTGCGGGGGTGTTTGTGCGTCGCTTGCAGCGTGGTATGCGGCTGCAAACCGACCCGACCATCATTTACGGGTTGGGTGATGCCTTCGATGGCAATCTGCGCCGCAGCCACCTGCTGGACGCGGACAATCTCTTCAATACCTACCGGCACGCTGGGCTGCCACCGACACCGATCGCCTTGCCCGGGCGTGCGGCACTGCAGGCCGCTCTGCAGCCCGCGGCGGGTGAAACCCTGTTTTTCGTCGCGCGTGGTGATGGCAGCCACGAGTTCAATACCACGCTTGAAGGGCATGAGCGTGCCGTGCGTAAATACCAGCTGCAACGGCGCGAAGATTACCGTTCATCTCCGGAGAGTCCCTGACCATGGTCACAGCACGCGGTCTGTTTATCACCGTCGAAGGCGGTGAAGGTGCAGGAAAATCCACCAATATTGCCTGTATTCAGGCCTATTTAGAGGCTCGTGGCGTGGACCTCGTGGTGACACGCGAGCCCGGTGGCACCCGTCTGGGTGAAGATATCCGCGCAGTGCTGCTGCGCCCGAGAGAGGAGCCCGTGGTACCGATGGCCGAGTTGCTGCTGCTGTTTGCGGCGCGCGCCCAGCACCTGCAGGATGTCATACAGCCCGCGCTGCACGCCGGCAAGTGGGTGATCTGCGATCGCTTCACCGATGCCAGCTACGCTTACCAGTGTGGCGGTCGCGGGTTGCCGGCCGCAACCGTGCGCGCGCTGGAAACGCTGGTGCAGGGGGAGTTGCGGCCTGACTACACGCTCCTGCTCGATGCGCCCGTAGCCACGGGGCTTGAGCGTGTCAGGGGCCGCGGTGAGCTGGACCGCTTCGAGCGCGAGGAACTGGCTTTTTTTGAGCGTGTACGCGATACCTATCTGCAACTCGCCCGGGAGAGCAGCGGTCGCTATCACGTTGTCGATGCCAGTCAGCCGCTGGCCGCGGTGCAGACGCGCATTGAGGAGATATGCGCGGAGCTGTTCGCCTGCTGGGCACCGCGACACCCGGTGGCAAAATGAACCTGCAGGACCTGCCTGAAGTCAGCGTACCTTTGCCATGGCAGGCTGAGGCCTGGGCGCGGCTGCAGGAGCAGGTCAGTCGCCAACAGCTCCCACACGCGCTGCTTCTTGCTGGCCCGGCGGGCGTCGGCAAACAGCGGCTGGCGTTGGCACTGGCGCGCTATCTGCTATGCCACCAACCCGTCGCCGGCCACAACTGTGGCGCGTGCAGGGCCTGCTGTTTCAGTCAGTCGGGCAGTCACGGTGACTTTCGCTGGCTGCAACCGGAAGGCTCCAGCAAGGTGATACGCATTGAGCAGGTGAGAGAGGCGGTTGCCTTTGTCTACCGCACGGCGGGGTTCGGCGCACGCAAGGTTGTGGTCCTCAGCCCGGCCGAGCGACTGTCGCACGGCGCTGCCAACGCACTCCTGAAAGGACTGGAGGAGCCTTCTGCAGACACTCACCTGATCCTGATCGCGGAGCGTTTGCAGGGCATGCCAGCAACAGTGCGTTCCCGCTGCCAATTGCTAAAACTGCCCCTCCCGGGCCCTGATCAGTGCCTGCCGTGGCTGCAGCGCGTCACTGGTGACGAGGCGGGTGCGGCTGACCTGCTCGCACTCGCCGGCGGCGTGCCGCTGCTCGCAGAGCAGTTGTTTACCGAAGGCGGCGCCGGACCCCTGCGGGAGCGCCGCACCGCGTTGGGCGACCTGGCCCGGGGCAGGGCAACGGTACCGGTTGTGGCGGCGCGCTTCGCCCAGCTGGAGCTCACCCAGGCGCTGCGCGACATCGCCCTGTTTCTACAGTTGTACTTGTGCCGGCAGGATCAGGCTGCGCTGCGCAGGGCGCAGCCGCTGTTTCACCTGCTTGACCGCCTGCAAGCGCTGCAGGCGGCTATCGCCGCCGGCTCCAACCCGAATCCACAGTTGGCGCTGGAAAGTGTGCTGATCAGTCTGGCGGATGGCTTTGGTGTGATGCGCAGCGGTGCTACCATGCGTCCGTCTTCAGAGGAGATCGCACCATGAGTGATTCTGCAGCGGGTAGCCGCAACGGGATTCTGTCGCTCACCATCAAGGACAAAGCCGTGCTGTATTCGGCGTATATGCCCTTTCTGCATAACGGCGGACTGTTCGTGCCCACCAACAAAACCTACAAGGTGGGGGACGAGGTCTTCATGTTGCTGACCCTGATGGACGAGCCGGAGAAAATACCGATCTCCGGCAAGGTCGTGTGGGTCACGCCCCGGGGCGCGCAGGGTAACCGCACAGCAGGTATCGGCGTGCAGTTCAGTGAACAGGATGCCGCCGCCAACAGCAAGATCGAGAACCATCTCGCGGGGTCGCTGGGATCGGATCGTCCGACCCATACCATGTAGCCTTGCACGCGGCGTTCAGGTAAAAAAATGGGTCCCGCCAGGGACCCAAGAAGACCATTAGGAGTGAAACACAAAAGGAATTACTTCCCTTTCAGAGCGTTGGGTACGCTCCGAGTAGCTGCTCGCTCGAGTCAGGGGAAAAGCAGCCACGTATTTAGTATCGCCTATCAGTGGTAATTTTCCACAGTCTCGAGGCCGAATTATTAGGCTGATTTACGATAAAAACCTTGATACATATTTTAATTTAGAATAAGCGAGCGCTAAACCATGTTGCGTCACCCGCTCATCGGCGTTGTGGAGGGGTTCTACGGACGCCCTTGGCAGCACGAACTGAGGCTGTCCTATGCCGGGTTCCTGCAGGCACTTGGCCTCAACACCTACCTGTACGCGCCCAAGGGTGACCCCTGGCTGCGCAAGCGCTGGCAGGAAGACTGGCCGGCTGAGGAGTGGCATGCCCTGGCGCAACTCGCCGCACACTACCAGCAGCGGGGCTTGTTCTTCGGCGTTGGTCTGTCACCGTTCGAACTGTATGGACGTTACGGGCAGGGGCAGCGGCGCCAGTTGCGTGACAAAATCCGGCGCTTGAATGAGCTTCCGGCCTCCCTGTTGGCGATTCTCTTCGATGACATGCCGGGCGAGCAGGCCGACCTCGCCGAGCGTCAGGCGGAGATCGTCGCTGACGTCCTCGACTGGAGTGATGCAGGCCGCCTGCTGGTCTGTCCCACCTACTACTCTTTTGATCCGGTGCTGGAGCGTCATTTTGGCCGGATGCCAGCGGACTACTGGCCCGACCTGGGGCGCCTGCTGGACCCCGGGGTTGATATATTCTGGACCGGTAACCGCGTCTGCGCCGAGGCCATCACGCGGGACGACCTGCAGCGGGCCGCGGGCGCGCTCGGACGCCCCGTGATGCTCTGGGATAACTATCCCGTCAACGACGGCGCTCTGCGCAGCGACCATCTGTATCTCGCACCGCTCAGCCAGCGCGCCGGCGTTCTGGATCCCTCGGTTGTCACCGGTCACCTGTGCAATCCCATGCTGCAGGGGCGCTGCTCCCTGCCAGCACTCCTGGGGCTGGCCGGTCTCTATGCAGAGGGGGCCGGCCCGCACCCCGATCTCCCTGAGCAACTGCTGGGCGCGTCGCTGTGGCGCTGCCTGCAGCGCGATGCGGAGGAATTTCGCGTGGCCGGGCTTTCCGGGATGTCAGCACAGCGCCGGTTGGCGCTGGCCGGGGAATACGCGGGCCTCCCCGGCCCGGCTGCCGGCGAGGTGGTGGGCTGGCTGCGTGGGGATTATGCCTTCGACCCGGCCTGTCTCACGGATTAGCCTCTGGGTCAGCATCGGTCGCGGTTGTGCCGCATTCCGGTTTGTGGCAGAATCCGCAGCCTTGCGAGAACTCAAAATTGCGTTTTTTTAGGCCATCAAGGCCAGAAAAATCAACAGGTTACGTCGTATTTGCAGGGTTATTTCAGCACTGCGTCGTAACGCAATAGCGGTTTCCCGACACGCGGAAGTGGCGAAATTGGTATACGCGCTGGATTTAGGTTCCAGTGCCGCAAGGCGTGAGAGTTCGAGTCTCTCCTTCCGCACCAACTGACAGCGACCCTGGCCCCGGGGCAGGGTCGTTCTGATGACGGGGCGCACCGGCGCCCACTACCGACTGGATTGTGAGGAATAACCATGCAGGTGTCCATTGAAACGACTTCGGGCCTGGAGCGCCGCTTGACTGTCGGCGTGCCCGCCGCTCAGGTCGACAGTGAGGTCGATTCGCGGTTGCAAAAGGCCGCTCAGAACGTGCGCTTGCCCGGCTTTCGCCCCGGCAAGGTGCCAATGAAAGTCATGCGTCAGCGCTACGGTGCGGGCGTGCGTCAGGAAGTGCTGGGTGAGGTTATGAGTCGCTCGTTCCAGCAGGCAGTGGTGCAGGAAAAGCTGCGTCCAGCGGGCCAGCCCAGCATTGAACCGCGCAGCCTGGAAGCGGGCCGGGACCTTGAGTACGTCGCCACCTTTGAGGTCTTTCCGGAAGTGGAGGTCGTTTCCATGTCCGGTTTTGCCGTCACCCGGCCGGTTGCCGAGGTCACAGACGCGGACGTGGACAACATTATCGATGTGTTCCGCAAACAGCAGGGCACGCGTGAAACGGTTGAGCGCGCCGCGGCAATGGGCGACATCGTCAACCTGGACTACGTGGGTACCCGCGACGGCGAGGCCTTCGACGGCGGCAGCGCCGAGGGAACCGATCTGGAGCTTGGCTCCGGACGGATGATCCCGGGTTTTGAGGACGGGATTGTCGGGCTGGCTGCCGGCGACGAAAAAACCCTCGAGCTCACCTTCCCCGAGGACTATCACAACGAAGATCTGCGCGGTGCAGCGGTGCAGTTTGCGGTCAAGGTTAACGAGGTGAAGGAGCTGGTGCTGGCGCCCCTCAACGAGGACCTGTTCAAGCTCTACGGCGTTGAGGAGGGCGGTGAGCAACAATTCCGCAAGGAAGTTGCAGAAAATATGACCCGGGAGCTGAAAAATGCCGTAACTAGTCGGGTCAAGCAGCAGGTGATGGACGCGGTGGTCGAGGCGCACAAGGCGCTGGAAGTGCCCAAGGCGCTGGTCAAGCAGGAAATCCAGGCCCTGCGCAAGCAGATGTTCCAGCAGTTTGGTGGAGCGGCGCCCGAGGGACTGGATCTGGACTCCCTGCTGCCGGATGACATGTTCCGTGACAACGCCGAGCGCCGGGTCAAACTGGGGCTGGTGTTGTCCGAGATGATCGGCAAGTTCGAGCTCAAGGCCGACCCCGCCAAAGTGCGGGAAACCATTGAGGAACTCGCCGCAACGTATCAGGACGCGGAAGAGGTCATCAACTGGTATTATGGCAACCCGGAGCAGCTGTCATCCGTCGAGTCCAAGGTCCTTGAGGACAGCGTGGTCGACAAGCTGCTGGAGTCAGCTGAGGTGACCGACGAGCCCTGCAGCTACCAGGAGGCGATTGCGCAGGCCCAGAGCCAGCGCTGAGTGCACACCCGGGCGCCGTCACTGGCGGCGCCCCCATACATAACCAAGGAAACGATTGCATGGCGAACTTGCCGGACGGCCGTAACACAATGAATGTCAACAATCTGGGCCTTATCCCGATGGTCGTGGAGCAGACTGCACGCGGCGAGCGTTCCTACGACATTTATTCGCGCCTCCTGAAAGAGCGCGTGGTGTTCGTGGTGGGCCCGGTAGAGGACCACATGGCAAATCTTATTGTCGCCCAATTGTTGTTCCTCGAGTCGGAAAACCCCGACAAGGACATTCACCTGTACATCAACTCGCCGGGGGGTTCAGTGACCGCCGGGCTGTCCATTTACGATACGATGCAGTTCATCAAGCCCGATGTCAGCACCATGTGTATTGGCCAGGCGGCCTCAATGGGTGCGTTCCTGCTCTCCGGTGGTGCTGCAGGCAAGCGCTTCATCCTGCCGAACGCACGCACCATGATTCACCAGCCCAGCGGCGGCGCACAGGGGCAGGCCTCAGATATCGACATCCAGGCGCGCGAAATCCTCATCATTCGTCGGCGTCTGAACGAGCTCATGGCCGAGCATACCGGCCAGAGTCTTGAGACCATCGAGCGCGACACCGAGCGCGATCGCTTCATGAACGCCGAGCAAAGCAAGGAATACGGCCTGGTGGATGAAGTGATCAACCGTCGGGCCCCGTCGGCACAATAGGCGTCGCGAGTTGGCGGCGTGTCCGCGGGCTTGCAAATGGCGGCAAAAAACATCATCTTTAAAACCGATGAGACTCCAGAATTCATAGGCCACAGGGCGCAGCATGACTAAAGACACCACAAAATCAGGCGACGACGGCGGCAAGCTGCTGTACTGCTCATTTTGCGGCAAGAGCCAGCACGAAGTGCGTAAACTGATCGCTGGTCCCTCGGTGTTCATTTGCGACGAATGCGTGGATCTGTGTAACGACATCATCCGCGAAGAGGTGCAGGAAGGTAACAGCGAGGCAAAACGCGACAGCCTGCCAACGCCTCACGAGATCAAGACGATTCTCGATGAGTACGTGATCGGCCAGCAGCGGGCCAAGAAAGTGCTCTCGGTGGCGGTGTACAACCACTACAAGCGCTTGCGCCACAGCCAGGCCACCGGTCGCGGCGAGGACGTGGAACTGGGCAAGAGCAATATCCTGCTTGTCGGCCCTACCGGCAGCGGTAAAACCCTGTTGGCAGAAACCCTTGCCCGGTTGCTGGATGTCCCCTTTACCATTGCTGATGCCACGACGCTGACTGAGGCGGGTTATGTGGGTGAGGACGTCGAAAACATCATCCAGAAGCTGTTGCAGAAGTGCGATTACGATGTGGAGAAAGCGCAGGTCGGTATCGTGTATATCGATGAGATCGACAAGATTTCGCGCAAGTCCGACAACCCCTCCATCACCCGTGATGTCTCCGGAGAGGGGGTGCAGCAGGCGCTGCTGAAACTGATCGAAGGCACCGTAGCCTCTGTGCCACCGCAGGGTGGCCGCAAGCATCCCCAGCAGGAATTCCTGCAGGTCGACACGTCCAACATCCTGTTCATCTGCGGTGGAGCCTTTGCCGGTCTGGACAAGGTGATTCGTAATCGCTCCGAGAAAGGCGGCATTGGGTTCAATGCCGAGGTGAAAAGCAAGGACGAACGCCGCAATGTCGGCGAGTTGCTGTTCGACCTCGAGCCCGAGGATCTGGTGCAGTACGGCCTGATTCCGGAGTTCGTGGGGCGCCTGCCGGTGATTGCTACGCTGGAAGAGCTCGACGTGCCGGCGCTGGTACAAATCCTTACGGAGCCTCGCAATTCGCTCACCAAACAGTACAGCAAGCTGTTTGAGATGGAAGGTGTTGAGGTGGATTTCCGCGAGGATGGTTTGCGCGCCGTGGCGGAGCGGGCGATGGAGCGCAAGACGGGCGCGCGCGGCCTGCGCTCCATTCTTGAAGGCGTCCTGCTTGACTCCATGTACAACATTCCGTCACGGAACGATGTCAGCAAGGTGGTGATCGACGAATCGGTGATTCGCGGTGACTCCGAGCCGCTGCTGGTGTACCAGAATCACGAGCCTGCAGCGCGGGCGGCGTCCAAGGACGAATAGCGCCGGGGCCGCAAGGCCCCGTTTCGGCCAGGCTCCGGTCCGGCCCAGGCGCTGTGCGGTGGGGGCTTGTGTTCCTGTCATGTCGCCCCCATCTACTGGTCATCTGTGACCTTTCACAACCCGGAGATTTTTATGGGTTCCTCATCGGTAATTGATCTTCCCCTGCTGCCCCTGCGCGATGTTGTGGTCTATCCGCACATGGTGCTGCCGCTGTTTGTCGGCCGGGAAAAGTCGGTCGAAGCGCTTGAGGATGCCATGGCCGGCAGCAAGCAGGTGCTGCTGGTGGCTCAGCGCAACGCGGCGGATGACAACCCGGGCGTGGATGACATTTACCAGGTGGGCACTGTGTCCAACATCCTGCAGCTGCTGAAACTGCCAGATGGCACCATCAAGGTGCTGGTAGAGGGCAGCTATCGAGCGGCCATCGATAACGTGGATGATGAAGGGCGCTTCACTGTAGCCGGCGTGCGCGAAATCGAAAGTGATGACGTGCCGGATGATGAGGCCGAGGGCCTCTTGCGCTCCACCGTCACGCAGTTTGAAAAGTACGTGAATCTCAGCAAGAAGGTGCCGGCGGAGGTTCTCACGTCGCTCTCTGGCATTGATGAGCCCGGGCGTCTGGCGGACACCATAGCGGCCCACATGAGCGTGGATCTGCAGGAAAAGCAGGCGATCCTTGAAATCGCAGACATCCGGGCCCGGCTCGAGCACCTGATGGGCTTGATGGAGGCGGAGATCGACCTGTTCCAGGTGGAGAAACGCATACGTGGTCGCGTCAAGAAGCAGATGGAAAAGAGCCAGCGCGAGTACTATCTCAACGAGCAGATGAAGGCGATCCAGAAGGAACTGGGCGATCTCGACGAGGCGCCCAGTGAGCTGGATGACTTGCAGGCGCGCATTGACGACGCGCGCATGCCCGATGAAGCGCGGACCAAGGCTCTCGCCGAACTGAACAAGCTCAAGATGATGTCGCCCATGTCTGCCGAGGCCTCAGTGGTGCGCAGCTACATCGACTGGATGGTGAGTGTGCCCTGGTCGCGCCGCAGCAAGGTAAAGCATGACCTCAAGCGCGCCTCGACGATCCTCAACGAGGATCACTTTGGCCTGGAAGAGGTGAAGGAGCGTATTCTCGAATACCTCGCGGTGCAAAAGCGTGTGCGCAAGGTCAAGGGCCCGGTGCTGTGCCTGGTGGGTCCGCCCGGCGTGGGCAAGACCTCTCTTGGGGAGTCGCTGGCCCGTGCCACCAACCGCAAATTCGTGCGCATGGCGCTGGGCGGCGTGCGCGATGAGGCGGAGATTCGCGGACACCGCAGGACCTACATCGGCTCAATGCCGGGCAAGCTGCTGCAGAAAATGGCCAAGGCGGGCGTGCGCAACCCGTTGTTCCTGCTCGACGAAATCGACAAGATGGGCATGGACCACCGCGGTGATCCTGCTTCCGCGATGCTGGAAGTGCTGGACCCCGAGCAGAACCACGCCTTCAATGACCATTACCTGGAAGTCGATTACGACCTTTCGGACGTGATGTTCGTGTGTACCTCCAATACCATGAATATTCCCGGGCCGCTGCTCGATCGCATGGAGGTCATCCGCATCCCTGGTTACACCGAGGATGAGAAAGTCAGCATTGCCGCCAAATACCTTATCCCCAAGCAGATTCGGCAGAATGGCCTGGGCAAAGACGAGATCTCGATCGCGGAAGGTACGGTGATAGACATTATCCGCTACTACACCCGCGAAGCCGGTGTTCGGGCGCTGGAGCGCGAAGTAGCGAAGATCTGCCGCAAGATGGTCAAGCGGATCGCGCTGGAAGAAGACACGGTGGCAGCTGAGGTCACTCCAGATATGCTCCCGGACCTGCTGGGCGTGCGCAAGTTCAACTTCGGTATTGCGGAAGAGCAGAACAAGGTGGGGCAGGTGACCGGCCTGGCCTGGACCTCGGTCGGTGGCGAACTGCTGACGATTGAGGCGGCATCGGTTGCCGGCAAGGGACGCTATGTGAAAACAGGCTCGTTGGGCGACGTGATGCAGGAGTCCATTCAGGCCGCAACGACCGTTGTGCGCAGCCGTTCGCAGCTGCTGGGGATTCCCGCGTCCTGGCACGACAAGCACGATGTGCATATCCATGTGCCGGAGGGCGCGACGCCGAAGGATGGCCCCAGTGCCGGGGTGGCGATGTGTACCGCCCTGGTGTCCATCAGCACCGGTATTGCGGTGCGTGCCGATGTGGCCATGACCGGCGAGATCACCCTGCGTGGTGAGGTGCTGCCCATTGGGGGCCTCAAGGAAAAGCTGCTGGCAGCCCGCCGCGGTGGTATCAAGACGGTGGTGATCCCGAAAGAGAACGAGCGCGATCTCAAGGAGGTGCCGGAGAACATTAAGCAGGACCTGCAGATCCGTCCGGTGAAGTGGATCGATGAGGTGTTGGCGATTGCGTTGGAGAGAGTACCGGAGCCACTCACCGACGAGGAGTACCTCGCCCCTGCACCCGGGACCGGGCAGGACGATGAGCAGGCGGGTAAAAACCGGATAAATACGCATTGAAAGCCGGGTGCCGGTTGACCGCCAACTCGGCTCTGGTATACAGTCACCACCCTGAATTCAGTGCGCTTCTCTTCGCTTTTGGCATCGGGGGAGCCCGCAGTAGCAGCCGTCATCACGTACCGTTGCTCGCCTGCCGCACCATGAATCGCCCGCTCTGTATTGCGGCCAGAACACCACACTTACAGCCAGATAACATTCCAAGGGGATACCTGTGAACAAGACTGAACTCATTGACGCCATTGCTGCCGCTGCTGATCTGCCCAAGGCTTCCGCCGGACGCGCGCTCGACGCTGTTGTAGACAGCATTACGCAAGCCCTGAAAAAAGGCGACCAGGTAACCCTGGTGGGCTTCGGCACGTTTGCTGTGAAAGCGCGCGCAGCTCGTGAAGGTCGCAATCCGCAAACCGGCCAGACCATTCAGATCAAAGCGTCCAACGTGCCCGGCTTCAAACCCGGCAAGGCACTCAAGGATGCCGTCAACGGCTGAGTTGCAGTAACTGGCGGGTTCGGCGTTCGCTCACGACGCGCCTGACCTGCCTGTGCACCGGTAACGGTTCAGGGAAAGGCGCACTCACGAGTGCGCTTTTTTGTTGCTAAGGAACGGAAAACACCATGCTTCAGGATATCCGCAAGACTACCCAGGGAACTGCCGCCAAGGTCGTTGTCGGGTTGATCGTTATCTCCTTTGCGCTGTTTGGCATTGAGTCCATTCTCTTGGGCGGTGGCGGTAGTACCGTTGCCGAGGTAAACGGTGAGGCTGTGAGCCCTGTCGAATTGCAGCAGGCTGTGGACACACAGCGGCGCCAGTTGATTGCCATGATGGGTGAGAATCTCGACCCGGCAATGCTGGATGAGCAGCGGCTCAGCGCCCAGGCGCTGGAGGGCATTGTGTCACGCAAACTGCTCATGCAATCAGCGCGCGAAATGGGCCTGACGGTCTCCGAGGCTGAGCTGGGTGCGGTGATTGCCGGTATGGAACAGTTCCAACTGGATGGTGAGTTCTCTCCCGAAATGTACAAGAGCCTGCTGGCGTCGGCCGGATTCACACCAGCATCGTTCAAAAGTGCGCTTAGGGATGACCTGATTCTCGGGCAGGTGCGTGCCGGACTGGCAGGTAGCGATTTTGCGACTCCCGCCGAACTCGCCCTTGCCGCGAAGGTGCTTGCAGAGCAGAGGGACATCCGCTATCTGACCCTGCCGCTGGCGCCGTATCTTGAAGCGGTGGAGGTCAGCGAGGCGGACCTCGAGGCGTTCTATCGCGACAACGAGTCGCGTTTCATGACACCGGAGTCCGTGGTGCTCGATTATGTCGAGTTGACTCTGGACGATTTCCGCCAACCGGTTGATGACGCGGCACTCCAGGAGGAGTATCGCATTCGCCTCGACAGCTACCAGTACCAGACGGAGAATCGTGTTTCGCACATCCTCCTGCAGCGCGGGGGCGGCGAGTCCGAGGCTGATTTCGCTGCGCGCATCGAGGTGGTTCGGGGTGAGCTCGCCGCGGGCAAGGCGTTTGCCGAGGTCGCGGCGGAACGCTCAGACGATGTGGGCTCCGCGGGTAATGGCGGGGACCTCGGGTTCTCGGCGGGTGATGCCTTCCCCCCTGAGATGGAAGAAGCGGTCGCAGCGCTGGAGGTGAATGCGATCTCGGATCCAGTAGAGACGGATGCCGGCACGCATATTTTGATGGTCACTGAACGTCGGGATTCCGATCCGCCGAGCTTTGAAGAGCTGCGCGCGGAGCTTGAGGCGAGCCTTCAGGAGCGCGAAGCGCGTGTGGCACTGCTGCTGGCGGTCGAGGAACTGCGCGATATCGCCTTCACGGCTGACAGCCTGCGGGCACCGGCGCAGGAGCTGGGGCTGCAAGTGCAGCGCTCGGAGCCTGTCACGCGTGAGCAGCGCGATGGCCCGCTGGCCGACCCTGCGGTGCTGCGGGCGGCGTTCTCTGAAGACGTGCTGGAATTGGGCCACAACAGTGAGGTGCTGGAACTGGGTGGCGACCGGTTCGTTGCCGTGCATGTACAGGAACACAACAAGCCCGCCTTGCAGCCACTGGACGATGTGCGGGATGAGATCGTGCGCAGTCTCACGCGCGAGCGTGCGCGTGCAGCACTGGAGAGTGCCGCGGCTCAGGCTGTTGCGCAGCTGCAGTCCGGGGAACAGAGCATAGAAGCGCTTGCGACCCGTGAGAATGTGGAATGGCAGGTGGAGCTCGGTGCCCTGCGAGACAGCCGCGCCGTGCCCCCTGCGGTGTTGCAGCGTGCGTTCAGTTTGCCCGCCCCCACGGCTGATGATAGCCCCATAGCCGACTATGTGATTGATGCCTCGGGCGATGCGCGTGTGCTGCAGCTTGTCCGTGTGCTGGCGGGCTCCCTGGCCAGTCTGGCGCCCGAGCAGGAAAGCGGCTTGCGGCAGCGCATTGGCAGTGAATTCGGTGCACTGTTGCAGGTCGAGCACGAGCAGGGCTTGCGCGCAGACGCCGACATCACCGTGCTCTAAAGCACTTTGACCCACTGACAAGGACACCCGCTGGATCATGGCCCGACGTATTCTTACCCTTAACCAGATCTCCCTGAAGGGCCTTGAGCGCCTGCCTAGAGACGCCTACGAGATTGCCAGTGAGTTTGCGCACCCGGATGCCATTCTCCTGCGCAGCCACAGGTTACAAGCGGCCGATATTGCCGATAGCGTGTTGGCGATTGCCCGGGCCGGGGCGGGGGTGAACAACATCCCCGTTGCGGACTGTACCCAGCGGGGCATCCCCGTGTTCAACTCTCCAGGCGCCAACGCCAATGCGGTCAAGGAGTTGGTGGCCGCGGGGCTGTTGCTGGGGTCCCGCGGGGTGGTGGAAGGGCTGGAATACGTCTCAGGGCTTGCCGACATCACGGACGCGGCAGAGCTCAACAAGACGCTTGAAGCCAACAAGAAACACTTCAAGGGCAACGAACTGCGCGGAAAAACGCTGGGCGTCGTTGGTCTGGGCGCGATAGGTTCACTGGTTGCCGATATGGCCCTGACCCTTGGGATGGACGTCATCGGTTACGATCCGGCGCTGTCGGTGGAGGCGGCCTGGCGTTTGTCCAGCCAGGTGCGCAAGGCAGACTCGCTGACGGCGCTGTTCTCCCGCAGCGACTACGTGACCCTGCACCTTCCTGCACTGGAGTCTACCCGCGGACTGGTGAACGCCGAACTGTTCGCCGCTATGCCCGCGCATGCCTGCCTGCTCAATTTTGCCCGGCAGGAGATCGTTGATGAGAGCGCGCTGCTGGCTGCACTTGATCAGGGGCGTCTGCGCAAATACATCGCAGACTTCCCCAGCCCCGCACTGATCGGCCGCAAGAATGCGGTGCTGATGCCGCACATCGGTGCCAGCACGGATGAAGCAGAGGACAACTGCGCGATCATGGCCGCCGACCAATTGCGTGATTTTCTCGAGAACGGCAACATTCGCAACGCGGTCAACTTTCCCACGCTGCAGTTGGAGCGGGCAGGGGGTTGCCGTCTGGCCGTAACCAACACCAACGTGCCCAAGATTCTTGGCAGCGTGTTGTCGATTCTGGCGGAGCTGAATATCAACGTTGTCGATATGCTCAATAAAAGTCGCGACAACATCGCCTACAACCTTATCGACATGGATATCTGTCCGGCCGAGTCCAGCCTGGCCTCGATGCGTGCTCTGGAGGGCGTGATCAATGTCAGGGTGATTCCCTGATGCCCTGCCACGGTGTGCAGTCATGACGGACAGGCTTGAGGCACTGTTGGGTAGTGTGCCCGCCATTGCACCGAGATCACCCCCGCCACTGGAGCGCTGGCATCCGCCGTTGTCGGGTGATATCGACATCCGCATTGCTGCAGATGGTAGCTGGTATCACGAGGGCGGTCGCATCCGGCGTGAGCCACTGGTCGCGCTGTTCGCCAGTATTTTGCGGCGCGAGGATGACGGCGACTACTACCTCGTGACGCCCGTTGAAAAGTGGCGCATCCAGGTTGAGTTGCATCCCCTGGTGGTGACGGAGATCAACCGTCGCGACGACACCTTGTACGCCCGGTTGAACACGGGCACTGAAGTGGCCATAAACGCCGACCACGCCCTGTTTCTGGAACCTGCCCTTGGCGATGTTGCCGCCATTCATCTGCCGCACGGCCTGAGTGCGGTGCTGACACGTGCGGCCTGGTACCGTCTGGTGGAGAGTGCCGAAGAACGGGACGGGCGGCTGCAGGTTCACAGCGCCGGGGTCTGGTTCCCGCTACAGTAGCCGCGAGCTACCGTAGCGGGGGCGTTGACTGCGGGGTTACATGTTGGGGTAGGTGGGGCCCCCGAACCCTTCCGGCGTGACCCAGACAATGTTCTGTGAAGGGTCTTTGATGTCGCAGGTTTTACAGTGCACGCAGTTCTGTGCATTGATCTGGAAACGCTGTCCCTGCGCATCCTCCACCACCTCGTACACACCTGCCGGGCAATAGCGCTGTGCCGGTTCATCGTACAGGGGCAGGTTTTTCGCCAGGGGTATGCTGGGGTCAATCAGGGTGAGGTGACAGGGCTGGTCCTCTTCGTGGTTTGTATTCGACAGGAACACGGAGGTCAGTCGGTCAAAGGTAATCTTGTTGTCCGGTTTGGGGTAGTTGGGCTTTTTACACGCATTCGCCGGTTTCAGGGTGGCGTAATCGGGCACGGAGTCGTTCAGCGTGAAAGGCAGCTTGCCGCCAAACAGGGTCTGATCAACCCACACCATGGCCGACCCCAGCATGAATCCGAACTTGTGCATAAAGCCGCTGAAGTTCCGCGTTGTGTAGAGTTCTTCGTGCAGCCAGGAGTTGCGTACGCGCTCGGCATAACCCTCCAGGTCGGCGGGCGCAGACTCGCCCTGGAGCAGTGCTTCGACCACGGCCTCAGCAGCGAGCAGGCCGCTCTTCATGGCGGTGTGGTTGCCTTTGATTTTGACGGCATTCAGTGTGCCTGCGTCACAGCCAATCAGCAGACCACCCGGGAAGTGCATTTTGGGCAGCGAGTTGTAGCCGCCCTTGGCGATCGCGCGGGCGCCGTAGCTGATCCGTGTGCCCCCCTGTATGTACTTCAGGGTTTCCGGGTGCTGCTTCCAGCGCTGGAATTCCTCGAACGGGCTCAGGTGCGGGTTGCTGTAGTTCAGGTCAGTGATCAGGCCCAGATAGACCTGGTTGTTTTCTGCGTGGTACAGGAACGCGCCACCGCTGGCGCCGCTTTCCTTCAGGGGCCAGCCCAGACCGTGCACGACCAGTCCCTCTTCGTGCTGCTCGGCCGGAATTTCCCAGATTTCCTTGATCCCGATGCCGTAGTGCTGGGGATCCTTGCCGTCATCCAGCCCGAAACGGCTGATGAGTTGCTTGCCAAGGTGGCCGCGGCAGCCTTCCGCAAACAGGGTGTAGCGTGCGTGCAGTTCCATGCCCGGGGTGTAGCTGTCTTTCTTCTCGCCATCGGCGCCAATACCCATGTCGCCAGTCGCGATGCCTTTGACCCGGCCATCCTCGTGGTAGAGTACCTCGGCGGCGGCGAACCCGGGGTAGACTTCGACACCCAGGTTTTCGGCCTGCTCGGCTAGCCAGCGGCACACGTTACCCATGGAGACAATGAAGTTCCCCTCGTTGTGCGTGGGCTTCGGGATCAGGAAGTTGGGCAGCTTGATGGCCTTTTTCTCACTGGTATAGAAAAAGAAGTTGTCGTGGGTGACGGCGGTATTCAGTGGCGCACCCATGTTGGCCCAGTCAGGGAACAGTTCTGCGAGCGCGCGCGGCTCAAGCACGGCGCCAGACAGTGTGTGCGCGCCGACCTCGGAACCCTTTTCGACAACACACACGGTGACTTCCCGTTCCTGTGCCTGTGCGAGTTGCATGATGCGACAGGCGGCGGACAGACCCGCAGGCCCCGCGCCAACAATCACTACATCGAATTCCATTGATTCACGTTCCACGGTAGGCTCCTCTAGTTCGCGCGGGGGGTCCGAATGGCTGGGTGCGCCCAGTCGCTTGAATCGAAGGGCAGCCAAAAAAGCCGCGCAAGTATATAATTTTTAAAGGTTAAAAACCAGAACAGTGGTGGCCTGCGATGCTCTGCTTCTGTCCAGCACCGTACGCTATGCTGCACTGAAACGCTCTTGACCTCTACTGCCTTTGGCGGCAACATAGCGGCCCGAGTACAGGCCGGTGCCCCGCGTGGCGCGCGCCAGCCCATGCAAACCCACCCGAAACTAGCATTGGAAATCCTATGAAGGTTCTTGTTGCCGTTAAGCGCGTCGTTGACTACAACGTCAAAGTCCGTGCGAAGGGCGATGGCAGTGACGTTGACCTGAACAACGTCAAAATGGCCATCAACCCGTTCTGTGAAATCGCCGTTGAAGAAGCGGTGAGACTGAAAGAAGCCGGAGTCGCGACCGAGGTGATCGCTGTTTCTGTGGGTGAAAAGCCCTGCCAGGAGCAGATTCGCACCGCACTCGCCCTGGGCGCCGACCGTGGCATTCACGTGGAAACCGAAGGACGGATTGAGCCGCTGGTGATCGCCAAGCTGCTCAAGAGCGTGGTAGAGAAAGAGCAGCCGCAACTGGTCATTCTGGGCAAGCAGTCCATCGACGGTGACAACAACCAGACAGGGCAGATGCTGGGGGCGTTAACCAATATGCCTCAGGGCACTTTTGCCTCAGAAATCAAGGTTGAAGGCGACAAACTTAATGTAGTGCGTGAGGTTGATGGCGGCCTGCAGACCATCAGCCTGACCCTGCCGGCGATCGTCACCACGGACCTGCGCCTGAACGAGCCGCGCTATGCGTCGCTGCCCAATATCATGAAGGCGAAGAAGAAGCAGCTGGACGTGTTCAGCCCGGCGGATCTCGGGGTCGAAATCACCCACCATATCACCCAGCTGCGGGTAGAGCCGCCGGCGGAGCGTCAGGCGGGTATCAAGGTTGAGGACGTTGCCCAGCTGGTCGACAAATTGAAGAACGAGGCGAAGGTGATCTCATGAGTACACTCGTTATAGCAGAGCACGATAACAGCGGCCTGAAGCCGGCCACCCTGAATGCGGTGACAGCGGCGCAGGCATTGGGCGCCGACATCGATATTCTCGTGGCCGGTGCCGGCTGCGCAGCGGTGGGCGAAGAAGCCGCAAAAATCGCCGGAATCGGCAAGGTGCTGGTAGCTGACAACGCCGTTTATGAGCACCAGCTGGCCGAAAACGTCAGCCTGTTGATCGCTGAGGTCGCTGCCGGCTATGACAACGTCGTCGCCCCGGCGACCACGAATGGCAAGAATATCATGCCCCGCGTAGCCGCGCTGCTGGACGTTGCGCAGGTGTCCGATGTGATCGCGGTGGAGTCCGCCGACACCTTCAAACGCCCGATTTATGCGGGTAACGTGATTGCCACTGTGCAAAGCAGCGACGCGCGCAAGGTGATCACCGTGCGTACCACTGCCTTTGACGCGGCAGCGGCGGAAGGGGGCTCGGCGTCTGTCGAGGCCGTGTCAGCCGTGCACGATGCTGGCCTGTCCAGTTTCGTGGGCGAAGAAGTCGCGGTGTCCGATCGCCCTGAGCTGACCGCCGCTCCGGTTGTCATTTCGGGTGGCCGAGGCATGCAGAACGGCGACAACTTCAAATTGCTGGAAGGGATTGCAGACAAGCTGGGCGCTGCCATTGGTGCCTCACGTGCCGCCGTGGACGCGGGCTTTGTGCCCAACGATATGCAAGTCGGCCAGACCGGCAAGATTGTCGCGCCGGACCTGTACATCGCTGTCGGGATCTCGGGGGCGATTCAGCACCTCGCGGGCATGAAGGACTCCAAAGTGATTGTTGCGATCAACAAGGACGAAGATGCACCGATCTTCCAGGTTGCAGATTATGGGCTGGTTGCGGACCTGTTCGACGCACTGCCCCAGCTGGAGTCGGCACTCTGAGCTGAGTGCAATCCTCGCGGAGGGTTTTCCGCCAATAAAAAAGCCGGCGTAACTGCCGGCTTTTTTGTGTCCCGGTGTGCGGCCCACTACAGCGGGCCGCGCACCGATTGACGAGGCTCAGGCCGAGACGGTATCGATCTGTACCGCTGAGATGCGCTTGCCTTCTTCGGCGCTCTTCTGGAACTCGACGATCTGGTCGAAGTTCATGTAGCGGTAGATCTCCGATGACATCGCGTCCAGACGGCTGGCGTACTCCAGATACTCCTCTGGGGTCGGCAGTTTGCCCAGGATGGCACCGACGGCGGCCAGCTCGGCGGAGGTCAGGTACACGTTGGCACCGTCACCGAGGCGGTTGGGGAAGTTGCGCGTCGACGTCGAGAGCACTGTACTGTTGGGTGCGACACGTGCCTGGTTGCCCATGCACAGTGAACAACCCGGCATCTCGGTGCGGGCACCCGCGCGGCCGAAGATGTTGTAGTAGCCTTCCTCCATCAGCAGATGCTCGTCCATGCGGGTCGGTGGTGATATCCACATGCGCGTGGAGATACCGCCCTTGTGCTGATCGAGCAGTTTACCGGCCGCGCGGAAGTGGCCGATGTTGGTCATGCAGCTGCCAATGAAGACCTCGTCGACCTTGTCGCCGGCTACGTCGGACAGCAAGCGGGCATCGTCCGGGTCGTTGGGCGCGCACACGATCGGCTCCCGCAGCTGGGCCAGATCGATCTCGATCACGGCAGCATACTCGGCGTCCGCATCGGCCGTCATCAGGCTCGGGTTCGCCAGCCACTCTTCCATCTTCGCGGCGCGACGCTCCAGGGTGCGGCTGTCGCCGTAACCTTCCGCAATCATCGAGCGCAGCAGCACCACATTGGAGCGCAGGTACTCGGCAATCGTGTCCTCGTCGAGGGCAATGGTGCAACCCGCAGCTGAGCGCTCAGCAGAGGCATCAGAAAGCTCGAAAGCCTGCTCAACAGTCAGGCCCTTGAGGCCTTCGATTTCGAGAATACGCCCGGAGAAGATGTTCTTCTTGCCTTTCTTCTCGACGGTCAGCAAGCCTCCCTGGATGGCATAGTAGGGGATTGCGTGTACCAGGTCGCGCAGGGTGATTCCCGGTTGCATGTCACCCTTGAAGCGCACCAGAACGGATTCCGGCATGTCCAGCGGCATGACGCCGGTTGCCGCTGCAAACGCCACGAGGCCTGAGCCGGCCGGGAACGAAATCCCCATAGGGAAACGTGTGTGGCTGTCGCCGCCGGTGCCCACAGTGTCAGGCAGCAGCATGCGGTTCAGCCAGCTGTGGATGATGCCGTCACCCGGGCGCAGGGAAACACCGCCGCGGGTCATGATGAAATCCGGCAGGGTGTGCTGCGTGTCGATGTCCACAGGCTTCGGATACGCTGCTGTGTGGCAGAACGACTGCATGACCAGGTCGGCGGAGAAGCCGAGGCAGGCAAGGTCCTTCAGCTCATCGCGGGTCATGGGTCCCGTGGTGTCCTGGGAGCCGACGGTCGTCATGCGGGGCTCGCAGTACGTGCCGGGGCGGATGCCCTGCATACCACAGGCCTTGCCGACCATTTTCTGCGCCAGGGTGAAGCCCTTATCGCTGTCTGCAGGCTGCTCGGGGCGGCGGAACAGATCTGTGGGCGGCAGACCCAGTGACTCCCGGGCCCGCGCGGTGAGGCCCCGACCAATGATCAGGTTGATCCGGCCGCCGGCGCGTACTTCGTCCAGCAATACGTCGGACTTGAGGCTGAATTCGGACAGTACTGCGCCGGTTTCAGAGAGGATCTTGCCCTCGTAGGGGCGTACCTCGATCACGTCGCCCATGTGCAGGTCGTCCACCGGAGCTTCAAAAACCAGGGCGCCAGCGTCTTCCATTGTGTTGTAGAAAATGGGGGCAACCTTGCCACCGATGCAGATACCGCCGCCGCGCTTGTTGGGCACACCCGGCATGTCCTCGCCGAAGAACCAGAGTACCGAGTTCGTTGCGGACTTGCGCGAGGAGCCGGTGCCGACAACGTCGCCCACGAAGGCAACCGGCAAACCCTTGTCCTGCAGGGCCGCGATCTGCTTCATCGGGCCGGTGACACCGTGTTCTTCGGGGGTGAGCCCGTCGCGGGTCATTTTGTACATGGCCAGCGCGTGCAGGGGGATGTCTGGACGTGACCAGGCATCAGGGGCAGGGGAGAGGTCATCCGTGTTGGTTTCCCCGGTGACTTTGAACACCGATACCTTGATGGACTCAGGCACTGCCGGACGATTGGTGAACCACTCGCCCTCGGCCCAGGCTGCCATCACTGCTTTGGCGTTTGCGTTCCCGCCTTTCGCCAATTCCTCGACATCGTGGAACGCGTCAAACACCAGCAGCGTGTGCTTGAGCTCTTTCGCCGCCAATGCGCCCAGATTCTCGTCGGTCAGCAGGCCCACCAGAGCCTCGATATTGTAACCACCGTGCATGTTGCCCAGCAGGGCAACCGCGGTTTGAGGGTCGATCAGCGGGCTGCTGGCCTGGCCCCGCACAATGGCGGAGAGAAACCCGGCCTTGACGTAGGCCGCTTCGTCCACGCCCGGTGGAACACGGTTGGTGATCAGGTCGAGAAGAAAGGCCTCTTCGCCAGCGGGCGGGTTCTTCAGGAGCTCAACCAGTGCGGCGACCTGCTCGGCACTCAGGGGCTTGGGCGGAATGTTGAGGGCGGCCCGTTCGGCCACGTGTTCGCGGTAGGCGTCTAGCACGGTAAAACTCCTTGTTACGGTGGCGGGGAGGCACAGCAGGGGGCTTTGCGGCCGCCGTGACTGCGCGCTGATGTGCCGCGGGAGTATATCCCAGGGGCAGTTTAAGATAAATAAATCAAACGCTTATACCGTGCATTCAGCAGGCTGATGGCGTACACTTTTCGCCTGTTGTCAGTCCCTCTGTTTTTTCCTGATTATGCGCAAACCAGCGGTCAAGACACCCTGCATCGGCGTCTGCTCGACGGGCATTGGTGATGCCGTTTGTCGGGGTTGCAAGCGTTTCAGTCATGAAGTCATTCACTGGAACAGCTACACCGACGAGCAGAAACGGGCCATTGACGGGCGTCTATCCGGCTTTCTCTCGCAGTGTGTGCGCAATGCCTTGATGGTGATCGACAAGCCACTGCTCGCCTGGCAACTGCAGGTGCAGCAACTGCGCTACAACCCCGAACATGACGAGTATTGCTGGGTGTTCAGCCTGCTGAAGGCGGGGGCGGGCCAGATTGATCGGCCGGCGGACTTCGGTTTCGAGGTGCATGCCAGCCACGCCCGTCTGGGGCTGCCGCAATTGCGCGACCTCATCGATCGGGAATTCTATATTCTTTCGGAAGCACATTATGAGCGGTATATGCGAACCCCTGACCTGTTCGGCGGCGTAACGTCATGACAGAGGCGCTGTTGGGCCCGGTGCGTGCATTTCTGCCCTGTGCGACGCCAGACGCCTGGGTGGGGTGGGCACTGGAGCATCCGCACACCTTGCTGGTTGATCATGCCAATTGCGAGAAGAAGGCAGCATCTACCGCGCTCAATTTGATGTATCGCTACGTGGAGCACCCGCGCCTGCTGCAAAAATTGTCACGTCTGGCACGGGAGGAACTGCGTCACTTCGAGCAGGTGTTTGCCATTATGCAGCGGCGCAAGGTGGCGTACCCGCAGCTTTCGGCCTCGCGCTACGCCGCGGGTCTGCGGGCGGAGGTGCGTGGCAATGAGCCCGGCCGGCTGGTGGATACGCTGCTGGTCGGTGCGCTGATTGAAGCCCGCTCCTGTGAACGATTCGCGGCCTTGATTCCGCACCTGGATGCCGAGCTGGCGCAGTTTTACGATTCTCTATTGAAATCAGAGGCACGCCATTTCCAGGATTATCTCGCGCTGGCGGGTGACCTGGCATCCGCAGCAGAAATCACCGCGCGCCTTGAACAGCTGAAGGCGGTAGAGGCTGCCCTCATTACCGGTTGTGATGCGGAGTTCCGCTTCCACAGCGGTGTACCCGCCGGGGACTAGCTAGGATCAGGGTTAAGTAATTATATTAACCTATTGTTTTATATCGAAACTATGCAGGCTCAACCCGTCAGGTGAGGCCTCCAGGTACCAGCCGGACTGGTCCCAGTCTCCCAATACCCAGCGCACCCCCGCCGCATGTTCGTGGCGTGCCGGACGGTGGGTGTGGCCGTGCACCATGCACTGCACTTCGTGGTCGAGCAGGGCGCGTTCAACCTCGCTTGGTGTGACATCCATGATGTCCTCTGCCTTGTTGCTGTTGGCTTCGCGGCTGCGACTGCGCAGTTCCCGAGCGAGCGCCCGGCGCTCCTCCAGACTGCGTGCCAGCAGCTCGGTCTGCCAGGCCGCTGAACGCGTTGTCTTGCGGAAGGCCTGGTATTCGGTGTCCCGGGTGCACAGGCTGTCGCCGTGCATAAGCAGTGTGGGGGTGCCGTAGAGGTTCACCACACGGGGGTCGCGCAGCAATTTACCGCCAACGGCGCTGCAGAAGTCACGGCCGAGCAGAAAATCCCGGTTGCCGGGCAGCAGGTAGAGCCTGGGTCCGGCAGCGGAGAAGCGGCGCAGCATTTCCGTGACCTCTGCGGCGAGCGGTGCGTCGTCGTCATCGCCTATCCACACCTCGAACAGGTCGCCGAGGATGTACAGTGCGTCGCAGTCCTGATGATCCAGCAGAAAGCGCCGCAGTGCCCGCACCGTTGCCGGGCGGGTAGACTCAAGGTGCAAGTCCGAGATCAGGTAGGTCGCGCTCACTGCTGCATGCCTGCGAGTCAGTCTTCAACGATTTCGATCGTTTCGATGATCACGGGGTCAACGGGTACGTCCTGGTGTCCGCTGCGGCTGGTGGTGGGCAGAACACGAATCTTGTGCAGTACCTCTTCACCGTCGGTGACCTTGCCAAACACCGCATAGCCCCAGCCCTGCATATTCTTGCCGCTGTGGTTGAGGAAGTCGTTGTCCTTGACGTTAATAAAGAACTGCGTGGTGGCCGAGTGCGGGTCCATGGTGCGGGCCATGGCAATGGTGCCGAAGTCGTTTTTGAGGCCATTGTCAGCTTCGTTCTGAATCGGTTCACCCGCCGGCTTCTGGCGCATCTCTGTGTCAAAACCGCCGCCCTGGATCATGAAGTTGTCGATAACACGGTGAAAAATCGTGCCGTCATAAGACCCTTCACGCGCGTGTTTGAGAAAATTGGCCACGGTGACGGGGGCCTTGTCTGCGTCGAGAGTGAGAGTGATATCGCCAAAGGTCGTTTTAATGATAACCATTGCAGGTACGCCGCCTTGTTAGGGAGTGGAAAACTCGATTGAAAAAAGAGAGCGCAATGATACGGACTTTTCCCTGCCTGTAAAACACACGGCGTGCGTTTGGCATTAGCACACACTTTGCGCCCGTATCCTGACCGCGCCGGCGCGGGCTGCCACAGGTGGCTGCGAATACCCGCCCCGGCCACCAGAGTATAGCTGCACGCCCCGGGCCTCTGGGGCTATAATGCGCGGCTTTTGGGAAGTAAAAGGCTGCATGGATACCAAACCTGGCAATAATTTCCTTCATACGGTCATCGCGGACGACCTCGCGGCTGGCCGTGTGCAGACCGTGGTCACCCGTTTCCCGCCTGAGCCCAACGGCTATCTGCATGTCGGCCACGCGAAATCGATCTGCCTGAATTTCGGCCTGGCGGAGCGTTTCGGCGGGCACTGCCATCTCCGGTTCGATGACACCAACCCGGAAAAGGAGAGCCAGGAGTTCATCGACGCCATCCAGGAAGACGTGCGCTGGCTGGGCTATCAGTGGGCGGGTGATGTGCGCTTTGCCTCCGCGTATTTCGAGCAGTTTTTCGATTGGGCCCTGCACCTGGTGCGTAATGCTGACGCCTACGTGTGTGACCTGAATGCGGAGCAGGCTCGTGAGTATCGCGGAACCCTGACCGAGCCCGGCCGGAACAGTCCGTTCCGCAGTCGCTCAGTGGAAGAAAATCTCGACCTGCTGCAGCGCATGCGTGCGGGTGAATTCGAGGAGGGCAGCCGGGTGCTGCGCGCCCGCATTGATATGGCTTCGCCCAATATGAACATGCGCGATCCGATTCTCTATCGCATTCGCAAGGTGCCCCATCACCAGACCGGTGACGCCTGGGTGATCTATCCAACCTATGACTTCGCCCACGGGCAGGAAGACGCCATCGAGGGCGTCACCCACTCGATCTGCACTCTCGAGTTCGAAGATCATCGCCCCCTGTACGACTGGTTGATCGAACACCTGCCGGTGCCGACGCGGCCGCGTCAATATGAATTCGGACGCCTCAACCTGAATTACACCGTCACCAGCAAGCGCAAACTGAAGGCGCTGGTGGACGAGGGGATTGTCAGCGGCTGGGATGATCCGCGTATGCCAACGATTGCAGGGATGCGCCGGCGCGGCTTCACCCCGGCCTCTATCCGCACGTTTTGCGACATGATCGGCGTGACCCGCAGTGACGGCGTGGTTGATGTCGCGATGCTGGAGCACGCGATTCGCGATGACCTGAACACCAACGCGCCGCGCGGCATGTGCGTGCTGAACCCGCTCAAGGTGATTCTCACCGATCTTCCGGAGACGCATCGCGAGGTCCTCACTGCGGCTTCGCACCCCAGCCGTGAAGATCTGGGTAGCCGCGAGGTGCCCTTTACCCGGGAGCTGTATATCGACGCGGATGATTTCCGGGAAGAAGCCAACAAGAAATACAAGCGGCTTGTGCTGGGCAAGCGCGTTCGCCTGCGCAATGCCTATGTCATCGAAGCGACAGAGGTGGTCAGGGATGAGGCGGGAGAGATCATCGCCGTACATGCGCGGACCATTCCGGGAACGCTCGGTAACGATCCGGCCGATGGCGTCAAACCCAAGGGCGTGATCCAGTGGGTGTCTGCCAGCGAGGGGCGTCGTGCCACCGTGCGCCTTTATGACCGCCTGTTCACCCATGAAGCACCGGATCGAGGCGATAACGCCTATCTTGAGTGGCTGAATCCCGAGTCTCTGCGGGTCGTCGAGGGTGCCTGGATTGAACCGGCACTCGCCGCCGCGAGGCCCGAGCAGGGCTTTCAGTTTGAGCGGGAGGGTTACTTCGTTGCTGACCGCTACGACCACACTGCGGAAAATCCGGTGTTCAACCGCACGATAGGGCTGAGGGACACCTGGGCTGCGGCAGGGGAGGATGCATGAGCATTGTGCTGTACAACACCCTGAGTGCGCGCAAGGAGGTATTTGAGCCACTGCAGCCCGACCGTGTCACCATGTACGTGTGTGGCCCTACGGTCTACAACCTGGCGCACATCGGTAACGCGCGCCCGGTGGTGGTGTTCGATGTTCTGTTCCGGCTGCTGCAGACCCAGTACCGCGAGGTGATCTACGCACGCAACATCACTGATGTCGATGACAAAATCATCGCCGCCGCGCGGGACAGCGGGCGCAGCATCGAGGACGTCACCGCGGAGTTTACCAACAAGTATCGCGAGGATATGGCGGCATTGAACGCCTTGCCGCCGACGCTCGAGCCACATGCCACCCACCACATCGACGGCATGATTGCGCTCACCGAAACCCTGCTGGCCAAAGGGCATGCCTATGTCAGCGAGGGTCATGTGCTGTTTGCCGTGGAATCCATGCCGGACTACGGCCGCCTTTCCGGGCGCTCACTGGACGATATGCTGGCAGGAGCGCGTGTGGAGGTCGCCGATTACAAGCGCCATCCGGGTGACTTCGTGCTCTGGAAACCGGCAGCTGCGGAGGATCCCGGCTGGGACAGCCCCTGGGGGCGCGGCCGGCCAGGGTGGCACCTCGAGTGTTCTGCCATGATACGCGCACACCTTGGCGAGACCATTGATATTCACGGCGGCGGCCGTGACCTGATTTTTCCGCACCACGAAAACGAGATCGCGCAAAGCCGCTGCGCTCACGGTGGTGATTATGTGCGCTACTGGATGCATAACGCGTATCTGGATATCGACGGTGAAAAGATGTCCAAGTCGCTGGGCAATTTCCGCACGGTGCGCGAACTGCTGGCTCATTATCGCGGGGAGGTGCTGCGTTTCGCGCTGCTCTCGGCACACTACCGCTCACCGCTGAACTTCTCCACCGATCTTCTGGCGCAGGCGGAGGCCAACCTGGGCGGATTTTACACCGCTTTGCGCGGAGTGCAGGACGTGCCCGTGCCAGAGAGCGATGATATAGATCTCTCGGCCGAGGGGTTCTATTGCGCCCTGGAAGATGACCTGAACACGCCACTGGCGATTGCCGAACTGCACGCCCTGGCCAAGCAGTTGCACAAGGCCGCCGAGGCCGACAAGCCCCGTTTGAAGGCGCGCCTGCTGGCGGCCGGAAAATTGCTGGGCATACTGCAGCAGGAACCAGAGGCGTGGCTGCAGGGCGGCGCAGCGGCCGATGACATTGCGCCGGAGGCGATTGAAGCGCTTATCGCCGAGCGCCAGGCAGCGAAACAGGACAGGGACTTTGCACGCGCCGATGCGATTCGTCAGCAGCTGCTGGACGCGGGCGTTGAACTGGAGGATGGCCGCGAGGGGACCCTCTGGCGCAGGGCCTGAGGGTCCGCAAGGATTCAGCCCAGTGACTTCTCGCCGGATTCAACGGTCTGCATGATCAGTGTGTTGATGGTCATCGGCCCGACACCGCCGGGAACCGGCGTATAGGCACTGGCGGTCTCCAGCAGGGGCGCCAGTTCGATGTCGCCGACGCCACCCGGGTGGTAGCCCGCATCTACCACTACCGCGCCGGGCTTGACCCAGGCCGCCTTGATGAACTCGGGTTTGCCCACCGCACCCACCAGAATGTCTGCCTGGGCGACCAACGCCGGCAAGCCCTGTGTTCGGGAGTGGCAAATGGTCACGGTCGCATTTTTCTGTAACAGCATCATCGCCATGGGTTTACCCAGAATAGGGCTGCGCCCCACCACCACGGCGTGTTTTCCTTCGATCTCAACGCCGTAACTCTCCAGCATCCTCATGATGCCCTGGGGCGTGGCACAGCCGTACGCCTCCTCGCCCATCGCCATGCGCCCAAAACCCAGGCAGGTGACACCGTCGACATCTTTTTCCAGCGCGATGGCGTCGAAGCAGGCGCGTTCGTCGATCTGGGCGGGCACCGGGTGCTGCAACAGGATGCCGTGCACATCGGGGTTGGCATTCAGCCGGGCAATCTCCTCCAGCAGTTCATCCGTGCTGGTGGTTGAGGGAAGTTCAACCGCCAGGGATTCCATGCCTACGCGACGGCAGGCGTTCCCCTTCATTTTCACGTAAGTCGCTGAGGCCGGGTCGTCACCGACCAGTATGGTGGCGAGAATCGGTGTTTTGCCGCCTGAGCGGGCTTTGAGTTGCTCGACGCGCGCGAGCAGTTCGGCTTCGGTTTTGGCCGCGAGAGCCTTGCCGTCCAGAACCAGTGCTGACATGGGTCTGTATCCTGTGTTTGAGGTTGGGAGCGGGCGACTATTGTCCCATGCGCACGCGCTGAATGGGAGAGCAGTGCGGGGCGAAAGGGATATATTATGACCAAACTGACGTTGACGCCCTGCCGGGTGCTGAGTATCATTCGCCCCCTGAAAACGGACCGCAGTTTGGTCCAGGCAGAATATCGGGGTATAGCGCAGTCTGGTAGCGCGCCTGCTTTGGGAGCAGGATGTCGGGAGTTCGAATCTCTCTACCCCGACCAACTATTGGCCACGGTTGTCGAGTTGGTTGTATTGTTTTCAGCCCTTTTGCAGTGGTGGCCGTAGCTCACCTGGTAGAGCACCGGATTGTGACTCCGGAGGTAGCGGGTTCAAGACCCGTCGGCCACCCCACTCCCTCCCTGTCTACGGTGTTGCCCACATTCCTGTCTCGGGCCTGCGTGAGCTGGCAACTTGTCGACTGGGTGCTATACTCGCGCCCGTGAAATGCGGGGCGTTATCATCCGGTAGGTCTCCGATTTTCGGGATCCGCGCGCAGACCAAACGCCGATGCACTACACCATCAGCCATTTGTGGGGGTATAGCTCAGCTGGATAGAGCAACGGCCTTCTAAGCCGTAGGTCGAGGGTTCGAGTCCTTCTGCCCCTGCCACTAACCTATTGAAAATAAACAATAATATTTGCAATTCGAATTTTTACTGTCTCCATGAATCTCTCGTAAGTGCAATGTAAGTGCGGGCGGGGTTTGTTGGCGGCAGTGTTGGCGGTAATTTGCCTTCCCGCTGCTCTCAGCCCTGAAGCCAGCCGATAACAGGACAGCCGAGATACGCCATGAAGCCGCAGAGCGTGTTGCGAGGGAAGAACGCGAGGATAGGCGGGCGCTGTGCAAGTTGATGCTAGTCACGCTGTGTTGATGGGTATCATGATTGGCTTTGCGGCAGGATTACTGTTGACGGTTGGGTAGGGAGAGGCTCGCCAAGGGACCTTTGTTGCCGTCGGAAAGGAGCTCAACGTTTGTTGCGGTGTACGCAATGCATGCTTAGTGTGTTGGGAGGGTTTTTGCGCCTTCTTCACACGCATCATTGGGTATGCTGCGGTCGGCTCCTAGCGGTTAACATAGTGCTCGTGCTATGATTGCATATAACAATAATGTGATATAGTTTATGGCTAGGCGTAAAATATACGACTACATTGATGATGATGGTGAGAGCTGTCTTGAGGTGTGGATACAAAGCCAGAGGATGCCTGGCTTGGACGCCGTGATTGATGCTCGACTTCAGGGCCTTGAGGTTGTAGATGATCTAAGGCGTCCTGCGTGGGACAAATTAACTGGCAACTGCATGGGCCTTTATGAGGCTAGGATTGATTACAAAGGTGTGTGCGTTCGAGTTATCTGTTGTTTTGGCCCTGGTCAGGGTGAAATCACTATCTTGGGCGCCGCGACCAAGCGCGGCCGAACATTTAACCCAAGAAACATTTGTCAGGTTGCGCTAGGTAGAAAGGCGCGAATCACGGAAAAAGGAAGAACTAGTGAGCACTTTTAGTAAGAGATTTTTGAAGATCATCGGAAAGCTGTCAGATAAAGCTTACCGCGATGCTTATGTAGAAGCGCATATTGACAGTGGACTAGCATTCCAAATAAGGGATATTCGTAAGAATAGAGGGTTGACGCAAGCTGAGTTGGCAGATTTGATAAACACTAAACAAGCATCTATTAGCAGATTTGAAGATCCTAACTATGGGAAATACACCATAGAGTCTCTTAAAAAAATGGCTTCTGTTTTTGACGTGGCATTGATGGTTAGGTTTGTGCCATTTTCTGAGTTGGCCAGAAAAACTAGTTTTATGAATAGCGAAGATATTGCCGTCCCAGCGTTTTCTGAAGATCCAGGCCTCAGATTTCAGTCTCAAAAAGATGATGTCGTAGTTTCAATAGACGTAGAAGGTGTGACGCATTCGAGTCAACCAGTCCGCTTCGATCACAACAGAAGCACCGTTACAACCACGCAATTTGAAGTGGCACTTTAATCATGGCTAGTGTTGTTTATTCCTGTTTATGTCATGGCCTCGCTATTGATCAGCGCTCGAACAGAGTTTCGATTTTTGACATCATTGAAAACGTGAGAACATCAATTTCGGTTCTGAAATCTCAGAGCGACGCAAATGGAGAAAAAATTCCGAAAGAAGGCGATTGGATTCTGTCCCAAGTAAAAGCTTCAATAATTACGCAATTCTCTAGATCTCAACTCAAAGACCCTGAGGAAGCTAAGGCAAGAATACGCATTGTTTCCGACGATGGACAAACCTTTAACTCAGATATTGATGTCGAGGTAGATTTAAAAACATCGATTTCAAATCGCATAATTCATGATTTAGAGACTGTTCCGCTGTGTTTTCGTGTCGGGGATCACTATCAGTTTTTTGTGGTTGAATTCCTTCAGAATGAGGAGTGGGTGGAGGCTTACCGTACACCGCTCATTGTTAGGTTTGTCGAAGATTAGTATTGCTATCGATTTCGCCCTTTTCCCACTTCAGTTGAAGCGATCGTCAGGTTGGGTTGAGCGTTCCAATGGAACCATCACGCTTTGAAAGCGCTTCGAGACTGTAGTTCTGTTGCTGGAGATAGGGGTACTTGCCTCCAGGCACCTTGTCGAACCCTAGCTTGGCTCGGGCCTCATCCGGGGCCAGAATGCCAGCCCCTACAGCCCTCGCGAGACTTTCCATTTGAGTCGCGCTATCCATGCGCAGTAGCCCATCCAGATCAAGTTGAACGCGCTTACCCTGGGGCACCATAAGCCCTTCGTCGAGGCTGGTTTCCATGTCTTCGATTAGGATTTGCAGGCACTGGCTGTAGTACATTGAGTGCAGGGCTTCGATGTTGTTGTGGGTCGGCATCGGGCCCACGCCCACCATATAACCGGGAACGTGGAACGTTGAGCACACGGTTTCAGCCGACCACTTGAGATGCTCCAAAAGTTGGCTGTCCACGTTCGACATGCGCATTGGCTCATACTTCAGCCCATCGCCCACGACTGCAATGCGGCCAGACCTTTCACCGGTAAAGTTGCCCTCCCAGTATTCCTTCAGCCTGATTGCAGTCTGATCTGAGATTGAACCGGGTGCGGCCAGTATCCCACCAGGGCTTGAAGCGTTCGCAAAAAACCCTTTGGCATTCTCCTGAATGGTCAGGCCAATACGCGAGGGCACGGCGCTGGCATAGATGGGCGGCAAGCCAATCAGCGGATGGTAAATGCAGTTCCAGCGGTCATGGATTATCTCGCGGGCCGGGACTGTTAGCTCAGACGTGTCCACGCCAGCAAGTCGCTGTTGCGATAGCTTGTAGAACACGTCACCGCTATCTGACACCAGCGGAGTCACCCGCAAAGGGTCAAGGACGTGCAGGCCAGTCACCCGGCCAGCGCTGCGCACCTTCAGGGCGTAGGTGTTGCCGTGAATCAACTTCGATTCGATCCAGTGCTGTTTGAATCGGATATGATTCTGGTAGCCATTGGGCTTGCGCAGCACTTCAGCCGCCTGATTTTGTGCCTCGCGCCAGATCCCGCCTGTCTTTTCCTGCACCGTGGGGCGCAGCTTGGCAATGTCGCCGGAAATCAGGGAAACACACGCAAAGGTAGCCGACTGGCTGAGTACACTTTCAGTGCTCTGGTAAGCCGCGTCTGACTGCCACGCACCCGGACGAAAATCAAAGATTCGCGTCCAGGCACGATCATTCACAGTCTCACCGCCTTTTTGTACCTGCTTTGAGCCAAAGGGCCACAACTTCACGAGATGCCCCCTTAGGTGGAGATTGCGCCGCCATAGTCAGCGTCATTGATCCACGCCACAGCCGACTCTCTGCGGCGGGCGAAGTTAATGGACTGCACAACCTTAAAGGCGGTCGATTCAGTCTGGAACATGCTCACAGTCTTACCAGTCGGCGCGGTAGGGGTGTCGGTGTCGGCACCCGGCGCGCTGTCCATTTCAATTGTGGCTTGCTGGGACATTGATACTTCCATCGTGCCCATGCCGATACGGTAAATGTCCGAGGGCTTCAACATGATGACGTGATTGGCGTTCACGTTGTCGCCGGTCACAACAGGCTTCTTGAATATCGTTCCACCGTCCTCCGAAATATCCGGGAACTCGTACTGGTCGAGGGCGTTGCGCAGCATGGAAAGCCCAGTGGCCAGGGCAGGGTTCATGATGACCCATTGTCCGCCTGAATTGCGTGCGGTCGTGAACCGATACATCATTTCCTTGAAATCATTGGCCACGGCATCCCCGTCCGTACCTGCGGAAGTAGTCGCGGGAATGTTGTACAGGATACCGGCAGGACTAACCCCAGGCACCGCAGCCAGGGCACTGATAAACGTGGAGTCGATACGCTGCCGTGCAGCCTCTACCAGCGCGTCACGCACCAGCATTTCGGCTGAAGGGCTACTGTCGCGCAGCCACTCATTCGACGCCACAGCGATTGTGGCGACCTTCAGCGGGGTCAGGGTCACATCATTGAAGTCTGCGGAGGTAACCGGAATTGCTTTGGACTCGCCTACCCAATAGCCGGTTGCTGCACCGTCCTGCCCCTTGATGGTGATGTTGGCGGGCACCTCGCGCAGCGGCAACTGGTTGTAGATGGTCTTGCCGTACAGATACTCTTGAAAGTCTCCCATCCAGGTATCGCGGGAAACAAGCTCGTTACCCCACTCACCAGCGCCTGAACCGCCACCTGTTACATCGGCCTTGATGACCTCAACCACGCGGGGGGATGACTTGCCCCAGCGCTCGTTGGCAATCGCCACGGGGGAGCGTTGATGCAGGTTACCAAGTGCCTTGGCGATCACCATGCGCGTGAAATTCTGCCCCTGAAAATCCTCATCGCGTGAACGGTGTTTCAGAATGGCGGGGGCACCTTTGATCGGGGTTGCTGTTCTCATCTGCTCAGTCTCAAGTTGCTTGTAGCGTGAAATATCTGAATCGAGCTGCACAATCTCGCCTTGCAGCTCGTCAAATTCGGATTGCTCAACCTCGGCCAGCGTGCGGCCTTCGCTGGCGGCGATCCGCGTGATCTGATTTCGACGCTCTACGCGCAAGTCCTTGTTGTAGAGCATGTCCGCAATGTGTTCGGAAATATTCATTTCTTGCCTCGTTCTAAGTGGGGCGCAAGCCGTTCTGCAAACAGCCGCATCAGATCGGACTCGGTGAGCAAGGGATCAAGCTCCCCCGGTTCGTAGTAAGCCGCCGCCACGTTGTTCGCAGCACGCTGGAACTCGTAGCCATAGATATTGCTGTGCTTGGCCACCAAAAGGGCCATGTCTCTTTCAAGTGCCTGAACGTCGCTGTGTGCCATGATAAAAATGTCCTGTATCTACTATCATCGTATCAACGGGGTCAGAGTTTCTCGTGCCACGAATTCCCCGTATTCACGGAATTCCCCGAAGTGCGCAAAAGTTTTTAAACAAAATTGGCGATTTGCTCCAGGGAGTAGGACGCCTGTTGCCGCGCTGGATAAAATCCACCTCATTGCGGCCCTCGGTCACCTGTTTGCGCAGTGCGCTCGCAGTCAGCCCAAGCAATGCAGCCGCGTCAGTCTCACGGACGAAGTTACCCGGCCAGATTTCAATGCCGTGCTCGCTGGCGATCTGTTTGGCGTGTTCAATGCGTTCCGGGGCGGCATCGTCCATGCTGGCGCGTTGTGTATACCCACAGTTCGGGCAGGTTGTTTGCATACGGTCACCTTAAAAAACTACAAGTTAATAGAAACGATTCTCCGGGCGCGGTGTCCGGATTCACGTTCTCTCTTCTGCGACCACCCCCCCCATGTATCCATGACCTGAATTGTGGATACGAGAAATTAACTTTGGTCGCGGTTTACGCATCATTGCCTCGCGAATCGACAGGGACCCCCCGTGCCTGGTGCTATGCGCCCATGTCTTCGACACTATCGCCGATTTGCTGGCCTTGGCTGTCTCGGTTGCGAAGCCTTCGGGTCTTCCCTCACCATCTCGGCCTCGGACGCTTAGTTTCGGCTCAACTTGCGCCGATACTCTTTGCCGCTCCCTCGCCTCCCACAACTCCTTCCGCTTGGTTACATGCTCCGCGACCTCGGTGACCCGCGCTCTGTTCTGAGGCGGGTTTAAAGGGATTTGAAGGTACATAGGTGGTGGTAATGTAGGAGTGGTGTAAAAACGACACCTGTAGATGCTCAAAACAGGGGCCAGCGGTGTCAAAAACGACACCTGTAGCGCCTGAAATCGGGTCATATGGTGTAAAAACGACACCTGTAAGGGGTCTAGCGGTATCGTTTTTCCACCGTTAGAAATCGAAACTTCAGGCTTCATGGTTGGCTTGCTCCCACTCGTTGCTCGGTGCTTTGTAGGCCCACGGGAGCCAGGTCAAACGCCATGTACGGGTTCTGGATTTGGCGCGCGAGCAGAACAGGCTGTCGTCCACCAGCTTGATGAAACCGGCTTCACGGAGTTCATTAAACGCATTCATGGCAGTCTTTCGTGAACATGGGACTGTTGCCTCCGCCTCGCGGACGCCGAAGCCTACAGGCACATCAGGACGCCAATGCACCTGCATTTGCAGGAGCAGCACCTTCGCTTGCACTGACAGCCCCAGATAGGCCGGTGACTTCAACAGCCGCCGTTGTATGGCCACAACTCCGCCGCGCTTGTCGAAAGGCAGTGATGTCTTTCCCTTTGCCATTAGCGAATCCGCACCAGTCGCCATTCGTGCGACATTGAAGGCTCGCCAAACCTGTTGCGGATTGGTCTATCTGGCATATTGGCGATGATGGTGTAACCGCGCTTTTGTAGTGCTGGGCGTATGAAGTTCGCAGCGGCAGATATGTTGCCGATTGCACAGTCGCGGGCGATGTCGCCAGTAAGCGCGGAGTCATTCACGACTAAATAATCGGCCAGTCGATGGGCCTGCCTGCTTTTTGTTTCCCCCTTTGCCGCCTCTACTGCCGACTGAATGTCTGATTGTGTTACCATGCGCGTGTCCTCCCGTTTAGGACAATTCACTGAACGCCAGCCGCAAACTGGCGTTTTTTTATGCCTTGCGTGAAAGTCTGAGTGCGCCCCTACAGGCATCTGCAACCATCGTGAGGTCATCTAGGTCGAATGCGATGGTCCAGGGCCTGCCCTTAATCCGGCTCAGAACTTCCACGTCATCAACCAAAATTCGGCAGGTGTATTGCCCGCGCTCAACGGTGACGCTGCGAGTAATTCCGGGCGCGATGCTGGGAAGTAAAATTGTCTTCTTCATGGTTACGCGCTCCGCTGATAGGGTCGGAACTGCCACAAGGGGCAGGCGGGCGCACTGCAATCGCGGATTGATTCACGAAAGCCGGGTTCTATGTGATCCGCAGTGCAGCCCATGCAATGCGCACACATGGCGTCTAAAGCGCCTCTTAGCGACTTAGAATTGCCAATGTTCCGCACTACGGGGTTGTATTCGGGTCGGGTGCTGATCGTTGAATCTAGCGCGCTGGAAGGGGCTTCTTGCCGGTCGCTTGATGCGGATGAGGGGGCTTCAACGTTCATTGCTTGGCCTCCGCTTCAATTGCGTCGGCGAACTCACGGTCTTGGCGAGCGGTGATGATTCGCTTGCGCCCAAGCTTGGTACTCTTCAGCTTCCCGGAGGCGATCAGGTCATAAGTGAAATTGCGACCGAATCCCCAGCGAGCGCGCCATTCTTCAATGGAGAATGCTTGCTTCTCCACCTCGGGCAGCGAGTGGTTGGCATTGGTTTTTGACATTGTGTGACCCCCGTAAAAGGTTGTTTCTGTTTACGGGGTAAATCTAAATGGGGGAGTGCAGCTAACCGTGTTAGCTGCGAACGAACTTTCTACTTATCGCAGTTTGGCCAATAGGTTTTTTGGAATGTGGAGTGCTTGAAAGCGTGCTCTTCACAGGTGTCTTCGTCGAAAACCACATAGTGTTGCTGAGCAACCTTCTTTGCGGTTCCCTTGCGGGATAGGACTAAGTTGTCAAATGGCTGGTTGAGCCATCCTTGAAGAAACTCGTGGAAAGTTGCGCCCTCACGCTTTGAATAGCGCATGCGGTTTTGGATGCGCTTTTTGACCTCAGATTCGCCTCCCGGTCGAGGGCGTAAAGCCGTGAAGAGGTTTCTAAGCCTACTTTCCTCAGCTGTGACCATCGCGTCAGCTATCCGATCTAAAATCTCTCCACCCTTGCGCTTTAAGTCATCATTGGGGCTGTTGCGCATTGCTACAGCCTGATCTAACAGTTGGCGAGCGATTGCTTTTAAGGACGCGGTTTCTGATCCTTCATCTTCAAACCCATATCGGACACGGTACCTCTTTTTTCCATCCGTCATGACTGACCTCCGAATGCGCGATCCAGCGCGGCAGCTTTGTGGTCTGTGCTCAAGTGAGCGTATACGAGGGTCATCTTGATGTCGGAGTGCGTCATCAGCTCCCGGACGGTGTTGATGTCCACGCCTGCCGTGACCAGCCGCGAAGCGAAGGTATGCCGCAAGTCATGGAACCGAAAGCCCTTAATGTTCGCGTCATTAAGAACAGCCTCGAAGCCCTTCTTAACGTCCGTTAGCGGGCCGTTGGAGATAGGAGAGGGGAACACATAGGCAGAGTCGCCGCGTTGTTTGTAGCACTGTTTCAGCACCTTGTGGGCCTCCGCAGACAGTGGCAGTACAGCAGGCTCTAACTTTTTCCCTGCCTTGCGGCGGGCGTGTGAGGTTTTGCCGATTATCTTGCGAATTTGTCTGCGCTCCAGATCCACGTGGTCCCACCTCAAGCTAAACAGGTCTCCACGTCGCAGCCCTGTATTCAGTGCCACTAGCGTCAAGGGTTTGAGGTGATCTGCATAGTGGTCGGCTGGAATGGCAGGGGAGAGCGCCTTCCCTCGCTCTCGTTGCCATGCCCGCATACGGTCTCTGGCATCGCGCAATTCCTGCTCTCTGGTATCCAGGGCAGAACGCAGCCGCTTTTCCTCAGCATCGGATAGGAACCGCACCTTGGCCTCGCCCTCGTTTTGCTTGAGCGTGCCCTTGACCCGGACCTGCCCCAACTGGTGGCCGGGGATCATCTTGTTGTTGACTGCGTGGTTGAGCACGGCCTTAAGGTAGCTCAGTTCCCGGCGCTGGGTCTCAAGAGAGACCTTGCTGCGCTCCCGCCGCCACTTCGCCATGTCCAGCTCTGAGATATCCGTCATGGGCTTGTCGAGGATGTGGTCGAAGACCTTGCCGATCCGGGCGAGCATGTCCTTGTGGCTGGCGATGTTGGCTTGAGCGTGAACCTTAAACGGGCCTTCCAGATAGCTGCGCAGGGTGGAATCCTTCAGCACCTTCTTCTGTCTGCGCTCAGCCTGGAAGTCATGCCCGCCTGCGGCCATGCCCGTGATCTCTTTTGCGCGCTCGCGAGCGAACGCCAGGGTTAGCTGGCTGGCATCTCCTATGCGCTCTCGCTTGCCTCGGCTAATCTCGACATAGAAGGTCTTGCGGCCACTCGGTTGCACTCGAACGAGTAGACCCTTAACGGAGGATTTGCCCCCGTTGTCTCGTACCTCATAGGCTGAGGTTTTGGGGGCCAGGTTCGGTATGGTCTTTTCGGTTAGGGTTGCAGCCATATCGCACCTCGTAAGTGCAATGTAAGTGCAAGGAAGTATAACACTGGCAAATAGTAACAAACATTAAAAAACTTAAGCGATTGAAATATATAGAGAAAAATATCTAAGCTATTGATGCGTAAGGGGTAAAAAACCGCCTTCTAAGCCGTAGGTCGAGGGTTCGAGTCCTTCTGCCCCTGCCACCAACCCCGGGTGCATTCCGGTCACATAGGTAACAGTTTATTCCGGGAACCGGCAGGCTTCCAACGGCCCCGGAAGACAGCCTTCTCCCGATTCCCCTGAACAAACTGGCCACTAAAACCTCGATTGTGTACCCTGTGGTTTTGTTCGGCGATTGGTGTCCCCGCGCTGTCCTTCCGACACCTATTGTGCAACGGAGCCTCCATCATGCGTTCTTCATCACGCCCCCGTGTTCTGGTTACCGGTGGAGCAGGTTTTCTGGGCAGTCATCTGTGTGAGCGACTTCTCGTGGATGGTCACGATGTTCTTTGCGTAGATAATTTCTTCACCGGCAGCCGCGACAACGTCCTGCACCTGCTGGGAAATCCCCGTTTTGAATTGCTGCGTCACGACGTGACATTTCCACTCTACGTCGAAGTAGACCAGATCTACAATCTGGCCTGTCCGGCGTCTCCCATTCACTATCAACTGGATCCTGTACAGACCACCAAAACCAGTGTGCATGGCGCGATCAACATGCTGGGACTGGCGAAGCGAGTGAACGCAAGTATCCTGCAGGCATCGACCAGTGAAGTGTATGGAGATCCGGAGGTGCATCCGCAGCAGGAGGATTACTGGGGCAGGGTAAACCCCGTGGGACCACGCGCCTGCTATGACGAAGGCAAGCGTTGTGCGGAGACACTGTTCTTCGATTATTTCCGTCAGCACGGGCTGCGTATCAAGGTGGCGCGCATTTTCAATACCTACGGACCGCGAATGCACCCCAATGATGGCCGTGTGGTTTCCAATTTTATTGTGCAGGCTTTGCGCGGAGCGCCGATCACGTTGTATGGGGATGGCCAGCAGACGCGATCTTTCTGCTACGTGGACGACCTCATAGAGGGACTGATCAGGCTCATGAATACACCTGATGAGGTCACCGGGCCGGTAAACCTCGGTAACCCTGTGGAGTTTACGATTCGGGAGCTGGCGGAACAGGTGCTCGCGCAGACGCGCTCGCAGTCGCCCTTGTTGCAGGAACCGCTGCCCCAGGACGACCCTCGCCAGCGCCAGCCTGACATTGATCTGGCGAGACAATTGCTTGGCTGGGAGCCTGCAGTACCCCTTGCTGATGGGCTCGAGCGCACGATCGACTACTTCAGGCATCATGGCGATCTCGCATGAATCCAGCTCAGGAACGCGCGCACGCTGAGGCGTCTTCGGGTTTGAGCGTTTCTGTCGTCGTAAACAACTATAATTACGCGCAGTACTTGCCACAGGCACTCGACTCGGTACTTGCCCAACTCGCTCCGCAGGACGAACTGATAGTCGTCGATGATGGCTCCGGGGATGGGTCGGCGGAGATACTCGCCAGCTATGCGGCGCAACAGCACGTACGTGTTCTCCGGCAGGCCAACCGGGGGCAGTTGAGCGCCGTGCTGGAAGGGCTCTCCATGGCGCACGGCGACCTGTGCGCCTTGCTGGACAGCGATGACTATTTCCTTCCCGGCTATCTGGCGAGACTTCGGCGACATGCCGAGCAGAATCCCGACGCCGACTTTTTCTTTTGTGCAGCATCCCCCGGCGGTGAAGCGGAGGAGGCCGTGCGGGCAACGAAAGCGATGCTTGCACGTATCGAAGTTCCCCCGGGGTTGACCGGGTCAAGTCGCTGGAGTACCTGGGCGGGTGGTGAGTTCCTGGGTTCACCGACCTCTGGCCTCGCCTTGCGTCGTGCGCTGCGGGATACCTTGCTGGAGCACCGGGAGCGCCTCTCGGACCGGGTGGTTATTCCGCGATGGGCTGTCCGCTTTTTTGCGATCAGCACAACCAGCCATGCGGCTACCCGTAACTCCGCAGATGGTATTATCGTGCGTCTGTGCTCATTGCTCGGTGCGCAAAAGCACTATAGCGCCACGCCGGGCTTCTATTATCGGATTCACGGTGCCAATGCCTATGCCTGCCTGAGCGCAGGTGCTCGCAGGTATCTTCAGGTTGCCCGCATACGCCAGTTCCTGAGAATGTCCCAGGCTGCGATGCGCGTAGAGTTGCGCCCGCGGGTCGAGGACGTGCTCAGAGAAGCGGCCGGGCGAAGCAGGCCGCTGTGCGGCAGGCGTAGACGTCGCCTGGCAGTGAATTACGCCCTGGCTTTGATGCGTTGTGATGACGTCCTCCTAACCCGGTTTCGTGGTCTCTCGGGTTTGTCGTCTGCGCTCTTCAGACAAGCCTCGGCGAAGCCTCCAAACCGCGGGTAGCAACCTCCAGGGAGTGAGCAGGTAGCGCTTCCAGAGTCGCCGTGGATCGTGCAACAGGCGATAAAGCCAGCCGAAACCTCGCTGTGACCAGGAGGCGGGCGGTTGCGCCTGTTCACCGCTGTAGTAATCCAGCGTGCCACCCGCCTGCAGAATGATCCCGGCTTTAAGCTGTGTGCGGTGTTGCAGTATCCAGGATTCCTGTTTGGGCATTCCCAGGCCAACGAACAACAGGTCGGGTGCGAAGGCATTGATCTCTGCCAAGACCTCAGCGCTGTCGGCAATGTAGCCATTGAGCAATTGGATGTGAAGCTCTGGCCACTGGCCCTTAATCCACTTGCGCGCGCGCTCGACACTGGTTGCGGACCCGCCGAAATAGAACAGTCGCAGTGACGCGCGTTCGGCCAGCGTCAATAGCTCGGGTAGGCAATCCATCAGGGAGAAGCGCTGAGCCTTGCGCTCCCGGACTCCCGCCAGATGAAAAAGCCACAACACGCCCACGCCGTCAATGTAGCAGTCGCGGCATTGCTCGTAGAACGTACGCACAACGGGGTCAGTGTTCGCCAGATACAGACTGTGCAGATTGTGGTGCCCGATGATTTCCCCGGTGGTACCACTCCCCAACATGGCTTGCATGTGCTCAAACAGCTTTGGAAGGCTGCAGGGCCGTACTGCGCAACCTGCGAAGGCCTGCATCTCCCTGCCTGCCAGTTCACCGGTTTCGGTCTTAGTGTTGTGCGTCATGACGGGTTCGCAACAGGTGGCTACAGAGGCGGGCAATCGTCAGGCAGTGGTGACGCGCGATACGTCTAGTTTCAGTAGGCATTATGCCCGGTCCAGCCCATGAGAGCGGTTTTGGCCAGGATTTTTATGTCCAGCCAAAGCGACCAGTTCTCGATGTAGTAGATGTCGTATTCCAGCCTGCTTTGCATTTTCTCCAGCGTGTCTGTTTCTCCACGAAATCCGTTGATCTGCGCCCAGCCGGTGATGCCGGGTTTAACCCGGTGGCGCTGCATGTAGGTGTCGAGCTGTTGCCCAAACTGTTCGTTCAGCGCCAGGGGATGTGGCCTCGGACCGACCAGGGACATGTCGCCTCGCAGCACATTGAAGAGCTGCGGCAACTCATCCAGGCTGCTGCGTCGAAGAAAAGCACCGAGACGTGTAATGCGGGGATCATCTCGCCTCGCCTGCCGTTCAGGGCACGCCCCCTCACGCATTGTGCGGAACTTGAATACCTGAATAATGCGCCCACCACCCCCATGGCGGGCCTGAACAAAGAGGGCGGGGCCGGGAGATTCAAGCCGGATGAGGATCGCGAGCAACACTAGCAGCGGAGACAGAATGAGCAGGGCCATTGCCGCCAGGGTGTAGTCCATTATGCGCTTCAGTATGGCCTCGGGACCGTCCAGTGCCGTTGCGTTGAGTTCAATGAGTGTCACACCGTCGATGTCGTTGACCCGATGTCGCAAGATCCGCAGTAAGGTCAGATCCGGCACGTAATGCACCGGCAGGCTAATTTGCTGAATTCGCGTGAGCAACGCGGCATCGTCGATGGCATGCGTCGCATCCGGGGCCAGCCATATTTCATCAATGCCATGGTTGCCACTTATCAGCATCGGATCCAGATCATCCAGTTCACCAAGTAGCGCTGCTGGCAGGCTGTCTGCGGGCGCGGGGTTTTCTCCGGGAAGCCTGAACATGCCCGTCACGCAATTGTGTTTACTGTTCGCCTGCAGGTGGCGAACTGTGGAGCAGGCCAGGTGACCTGTGCCCAGCATGGCTATCTTTCGTGCACCCTGCCGGAGGACGGGATCCAGGAGCAGGCGCCAGCAGGCCATGGCCACAATGCCTAAAAGGCCCCACCCGACCATCCAGATGCGGGAGAAGTCGGCGGTCGTTTTGGTCAGTGAGGCAACGAGGAGTAATCCGCTGTACAACAGCAGGATGCCTGGCGCGGTGGCAAGCAGTCCGGAGACCGGGTGCGACCAGCGCGGTCTCCGGTAGGCGCCCGCCAAAGGCAGCAAAACCAGGGCCATGAGAAAGCCGAGAAGCAGGGCAACCGGGTAGTGGTCCTCCACCGGCGCGGACCCGAAGCGTAAATACCAGCTGAGAGCGCCCGCAGAGGTCAGGGCAATGGCATCCAGCAGTGGGGCAAAACGCGCAAGGCGTATGTCGTTCGTTGGGGTCATTCCCGGTGCCCGGCGTGTTGCTGAACACCCCACAGGTCCGCCAACAGGGCAAACGCCACGTAGGTGCCGAGTGGCACCACATAGAGCATTGAGCGATCAAACGTCACACCATTCGCGACCTGGTTGAAGTAGTGGGTCAGACCGAAAACGGCCAGCAAGAGCCCCAGACCACCCACAAACATCAGACAGGCAATGTTGCGCAGTGCGTCGGCATGGCGGGTGAAAATAGTCGCGGCAAAACTCCCGGCCAACAGCAGCCAGAAAAGGTGCCAGTTGCCGTACAGGAACATATTGTCCCAGAGCAAAGGCAGTAGAGGAGCCGGCGCGATGCGCAGCGTCGGCAGTGGCTCAGGGAGGGGTATTGCCAGGTTTTCCGCGAGGAACTGCGCCGAAACGGGGTGTAGGCCCATAAGAAGACCGATCATCAGTAGCGCCAGCGCAGCGAGGACCGCGCGGGCAATCCAGCGCACGGGCGGCCGCCAGGCCAGAACACCCACTCCGACCATAATCAGTCCAGCGAAGCCCAGGCCAGGCACCTTGAACACTGCACAGCAGAGGGCCAGTGCCGCGGCGAGGAGCCCCCAGCACCAATGGTTGCTCCTGTGCCATTCCGCCAACGCCATCGCACCGAGCGCAAACGCCACACCGAGCCAGAGATCGGCATAGCCGGGGAGGGCGACGTGTGTATTGGCGAGGGGCTGGCTCAGCAACGCAAACACGGCCAGGGCGCAGAGTGGCCTCGGTACACGGTGCTGGCGCAAATGCCCCCACAGCGCAAGGGCCAGCGCGGCAGGCAGTAGCAGCCAGGGCAGGTAGAGCAGGGTGCTGTCGTGCGTGCCCGCCGCAAGCATCTGCCAGAGAACCAGGAGTGGAATGCCTGGCGGATACAGGTTTGCCCGCGGGTTGCCGAGGGTGTAGGGCGTCGTATCCGAGCTCGCGGCGAGCCAGGCCTCGGGCAATACAAAGGGTGTCATTGCGCCGTGATGAAACCAGACTACGGCCCGCGGCACCCAGTTCATCCAGGCATCCCAGGCGAAGAGGGGCCGCAGCAGGACTTCCTGTGTCAGCGTGACGCCACGCTCCGCAAGGAACAGAGCGAGCGGGACCAGCCATAGAGCGTCTCGCCAGCCGAGGGCGAGACCACGCCTGCGAGAAACGCTTTTCCAGCCCTGGTTCAGCGCAAGTAACGCGCTGAAGCCTGCCAGTGTGAGCGCCATCGGCGTGAACGCAAATGTCAATCCGGCACGGTTCCACGCCAGTGCGAGCAGGATAACCAGCAGTTGCCCGAGCATGAAGCCGTGCCCCAGAAGCAGCGTGGCCGGGGCAGGCCCGACAATCCTGCGGACGGTAACAGCGCCGGCGAGCCAGGGAAGCAGCAGGGCAATGGCCAGCGATGGTAGATGGACTTCAGCAGTCATGGTGTTGAGGCGGTCCCCGCATACCCGGAGATGAGATAGAGGTTGCCCAGTGGATGTGCATCGATGCGTCTTGCCCGGTAGACATGACGACCGTCGCTCAGCAGCTGCTCGCGCGGTGAGTACTGGAAGCCCGGCAGGGCACCCAGCGTCAGTACGTAGTCACCTCTGCGCATCTCTCCCGGCGCGAGCAGCCTGGATCCGTAGTTGTACACGTTGGCGGGGAGCAGGTGGAACTGCAGGCGCAGGCGATCGTGATTGTGTCCCTCCGAGGCATGCAGCAGGACCACGCGGGCATCCGGGGTCGCCAGCATCCCGCGGATGCGCGTCGCATAGTCCTGCAGGTCAGCGTCCGCTTCTGCGGCGTGTTTTTCGGCCTGCGTTCTGTCGCCGAACGCGGCGTCCGTCAACGTCACCTGACGCTGCAGCTGTGCCTGCCACAGCCGGTCGAGAAGCAGCCACGGCAGGAATATCGTCAGCAGCGCCGCGGTGATTGCGGTGCGTCTGCCGACGCGGCGCCACAATACCCAGAGCACAGCCATGCTTGTCCCAAGGAAAGCCCACAGCCCAATCCACGCGACGGGGAAAACAGCTCCGGCCTGCAGGGGTGTCCCCATGTAGCGATTGATGCCGGATGCCGGCCAGCTACCGCCCGCATGCCAGAGCGTCCACGCGGAGGCGAACCGGGCCCGTCGGGAATCGCCATGGAAACCGAGGCTGCGCAATGTGATGGGTGCACCTGCAGGATTGCCAAACGCACCAATCGCCACCGTGGTTGCCGTGCCATTCCAGAGTGCGGGGTCGGGGAAGGCGTGCCAGGATACGCCACGCCCGGCACCCGCCAGCGGTGCAAAAAACTGTTGCTCTGGTTGTTCCGCAGTTCGCCAGAACAGGAAGTACCGCAGGGAGGCACCGCCGGTCAGGTCCAAACGGATGAACGGGTATTGTTGCAGTGGCACGCGCGTTGTGATGCTGAAGACGGCTTCATTGCCCAGCATGGTGCGAATGACCTGCGCAGTGCCCTCAATCTGTGAGGACTCGGCGCGTGTGGGGCTGAACGCGCGCCCATTGAAGGCCTCGACCGGTGGTGTGTCGTTGGCCCGCGGTGCTGGCGGGGATCCCCAGTACGGCAGGAGCAGCCCTATCAGTACCGCGGCCAGTGTCAGTGCACCGAGACCAATGAGAAGCCCGGCGCCCACAGCCTGGTCAGTGGGCGCGCCATGGGCTGTTCCCGACGAACCTGTATTCTCCGCGATGCCTGACTGGGCGGGCTGCTGTCTGCTCATTGCGCTCCTGCTGCGATGGCTGGCTTCGCCAGTATACTGGTCGGGGACACTGAGGCAAATTCTCGCCCGGACTGTTTGCCACGCCAATTCCGCTGCCGCCTCGCGTTGTGCAGCCTACCGGCCTTCTGGTTTAATGCAGCCCTCACAGCCCCGGGGAACTCGCATGGTCTGGTTTGTTGTTGTCGTTCTGGCACTCGTTATATTCAGCCTGCTTTACCTGCGCGGAGCGGACCTCTCCCGCTTTGACGGTACGCAGCTGCCGGCACCGACGATACCACCCAGCGCGGGGCACGCGGAGGTATTGCAGCGGTTGCGCGAGATGTTGCCGACAGGGCAGTCGATGCGTGGGCGCGATCGTCTGTTGCACATGCGTCGCATTATGGATGGGCTCAGCGAGGGCAGGCAGTTTGCGTCCCGTTTTGTGCCCGTTGACGAGCCGGGTGTTAAAGGCGAGTGGGTCCTGGCGCCGGGTTTCGATGCCAGGCGTCGCTTTTTGTACATTCATGGCGGTGCCTGGATTGCTGGCAGTCCCCTGAGTCACCGCGCAATCACCGATCGGCTGGCGCGGCTGACCGGGGCAGCGGTGTTCTCCCTGGACTATCGATTGCTCCCTGAGCACAGGCGCATCGACGGTATCAACGATTGCCGCAATGCCTGGCGCTGGCTGGTGGACAATGGCCCCGACGGTCCCGCGCCGCTGGATTACGCGATGGTGGGTGGTGATTCCGCCGGTGGCAGCCTTACCCTGGGTCTGATTGCGTGGATTCGCGACGAGGGCCTGCGTCAGGCTGATGCCGCGATTGGCTTCTCGCCCTCCACGGACGTGACGATGAGCAGCGGCAGTTTACGCAGCAATCTCGCCACCGATCCCATGCTCGGCCCCATGTTCAGTTGGATGGCGAAAGTTCCTGCTCTGCTGTTGCTATGGGGCACCTGGTTTACCAATCGCCTGCCGCCCTCACACCCGGACGTGTCTCCGCTGCGCGGAAATCTGGCCGGACTGCCGCCGACCCTGCTACAGGTCAGCGAACAGGAAATGCTGCTGGATGACTCCCGTCGCTATGCGGCGCGCGCCGAAGAAGCCGGTTCGCTGGTCGTGCTGCAAACCTGGCCGCATATGGTCCACGTGTGGCAGATGTTTACCCCCGAACTGGAAGAGGCCGAGGAGGCCTTCGCCAATGTTGCGGAATTTCTGGCCAGCGCGGGCGTACCTGTTGCGGAGGGCGGCGAGCTGTGAACGCACTGCGCTCCCTGCTGGTATTCCTGTGGATGGTGGTCACGGTGATCCCCTGCGGATTGGCGCTGGTGGTCATGTCAGTGTTTGTGAATGACACCCGGCTCTGGTGGTGGTTCGCCGTGCCCTGGCTGCGCGGCGTGATCGAGGTGGCACGAATTGTTGCCGGTGTGCAGTACCGCATCCATGGCATCGAAAACCTGCCTGCAGCAGATGACATGCGTCGGATCGTGCTCTGCCCCAAGCACCAGTCGACCTGGGAAACCTTCTTTTTTCCCAGCATGACGCCGCACCCGCTGGCCTACGTATTCAAAAAGGAGCTGCTTTATATCCCCGTTTTTGGCTGGTGCCTCGCCCGTTTGAAGATGGTGCATATTGATCGCAGCAAACGGTCCGAAGCGTGGAGCAGGGTGGCAGCGCAGGGCAGGGAGCTGATGGACCGGGGCAAGTGGGTCATCATGTTTCCGGAAGGCACCCGCACGGCCCGTGGCAGCAAGGGGCAATACAAGAGTGGCGCTACGCGCCTTGCGGTGGCCACCGGTGCGAGCGTCATCCCCATTGCGGTGACCTCCGGGCGCTGCTGGCCGCGGCGCACTTTTTCGTTTATACCGGGTGTGATTGACGTGTCGATTGGCACTCCCGTCTCAGCGTTGGACCGTGACCCAGGCGAGCTGATGGATGAGGTAGAGCGCTGGATTGAAGCTGAGATGCGCAGGCTCGATCCCGCGGCCTACCAGAAGGCTCCGGGCTGAACACTCACTACAGGTAGGGCGTCATGCGAGAACCCCAGGTTCACGTTGCCATTGTCAGCGGTGATGACGCGTTTGCGGCCCGCTGGGTAGCCCAATTGACCGCATGCGCTGCCCTCGAGCGGCGTCCCCCGCGCTGTGATTTCCAGTTTCTTGCCGTGGCGTCCGGCGCGGATGCCCTGCGACTTGCGCAGGACGACGGGCTGCTGCAGACCCTGGTGGTGGATGCGACGACGCTGCCCGATAGCGCGACTGTCTTGCCGGCACTTGCCGCGCGGCGTCCCGAAGTGGATATTTTCCTGATGCCCGCGGGCGACGCACACCCTGAAACGCTTGCTGTGGAACTGCTGCACCGTGAGGACACCAAACCGGCGCATCTGTTTCGGCAGGTCGTGTCTGCGCTGCAGCGCCGTGCACGTACGCCCTTCGCCGACACCCTGCGTGACTACGTGTACAGCGCCAAGGATGCCTGGCATACGCCTGGTCATTCCGGGGGTGACAGCCTGCGAGACAGCCCCTGGGTGGCTGATTTTTATGAACTGATGGGTGAGCACATCTTCAACACCGACCTGTCGGTATCGGTGCAGACGCTGGACTCCCTGCTGGAGCCGCACAGCGTAATACAGGAAGCACAGGCGCTGGCGGCCGAGGCCTTCGGCGCCCGGCACACCTTTTTTGTGACCAACGGCACCTCCACGGCGAACAAGGTGATTTTGCAGCAGCTTGTCGGCGCCGGCGGGAAGGTCATTCTGGATCAGGCCTGTCATAAATCGGTGCACCACGCCGTGGTGCTGTTCGGTGTTGAACCGGTGTATCTCGCAGCCTCCATGAATACCCGCTTCGGATTCTACGGGCCGGTACCACAGGAGGTGGTGTTAGGGGCGATTGACGCGCACCCGGATGCGCGCCTTCTAGTGCTGACCAGCTGCACCTATGACGGGTTTCGCTACAATCTTGCGCCGCTGATTCGACATGCACACGCAGCGGGAATGAAGGTGTTGGTCGATGAAGCCTGGTACGCGCACGGTCGCTTTCACCCTGAACTGCATCCCTGTGCCCTCGACTGTGCAGCTGACTACGTCACGCAAAGCACGCACAAGATGCTCTCTGCGTTCTCCCAGGCGAGCATGATTCATGTCGCAGATCCGGACTTCGACCTGTATCGCTTCCGTGAAAATCTCAATATGCACACATCCACCAGTCCGCAATACGCCATGATCGCCAGCCTTGACGTAGCCCGTAAACAGATGAGCCTTGAGGGCTTCGCCCGTTTGCAGGGCTGCTTGCGGATTGCCGGTCAACTGCGTGAGGGTATTGACCGCACGGGCGTATTCAGGGTCCTGACGCTTGAAGACATGTTGCCGCAGAGCCTGCGGGACGATGGCATCCGTCTGGACCCCCTGAAACTCAGCGTGGATGTGTCGGCCTCCGGATATTCGGCGCGCCAGTTACAGCTGGCCCTGTTTGAGGATTACGGCATCCAGGTCGAGAAAGTGACCCACAACACCCTGAGTATCCTGGTTACCCTCGGCTCTACAGAGAGCAAGGTGTTGCGGTTGCTGAACGCCCTGCAGGCGCTGGCGCGCAAAGCGCCCGGTGCGCGCGCTGACGGCGTGACGCGTCGGGGGGCCGCCGGGTTGCCGTCGCTGACTGACTTCGCCTGTCTGCCCCGCGAAGCCTACTTCGCGCCTGCGGACAGGCTCCCGCTGCAGGGCGCTGGGCAGGGCCCTAATGCGGCGCTGGTGGGGGCCGTCAGCGCCGACCAGGTGGTGCCCTATCCTCCGGGCATCCCCGTCCTGGTACCGGGCCAGCGTATTTCCCGGGACATCGCCGTTTTCCTCTGCGATCTGTATAACGCCCAGTCGGGTATCGAGATCCATGGCCTGGTGGAACACGACGGTCAGCCCTGCCTGCGGGTTGTGCAGGGACTGGCCTGAGTCGGCGGCATCGTCTAGGCTAGGACTTTTCTGTGAAGGAGCAAGCATGTCCATACAAACGCGTTTGATTGAGTACGCCCACGCAGGGGTGACCTATGAAGGCTTTTTTGCCTGGGATGACGCCGCCACCCAGCCGCGACCAGGTGTGGCAGTGGCGCATACCTGGGCCGGACGCAGTGAGTTTGAGCAGGGTAAGGCCGTGGCGCTGGCAGAAGCCGGTTATGTCGGCTTCGCCCTGGATATGTTCGGCAAGGGGGTGCGCGGGGAGGGTGCAGAGCAATGTCAGGCGCTCATCGCGCCGCTGTTGGGCGATCGGGCCCTGTTGCAGGCTCTGGTGAACAAAGCAGTCTCCGTGATGAGTGAGCAGGCCGAAGTGGATTCCAGCCGACTCGCAGCGATGGGCTACTGCTTCGGTGGGCTCACCGTGCTGGACCTCGCCCGCAGCGGTGCTGATGTCCGGGGCGTGGTCAGTTTCCACGGCCTGTTCAATGCACCGGAGACAGGGTCGGCGCCTGCAATCCGTGCCAAGGTACTCTGCCTGCATGGCTATGATGACCCCATGGTGCCGCCGGAGAGTGTGCTGGCGCTCGCGGCGGAGCTGACTGCGGGCGGTGCCGACTGGCAGATTCATGCCTACGGCAACACCCTGCATGCCTTTACCAATCCGGCGGCTAATGACCCGGGTTTCGGGGCGGTCTACAGTCCAGATGCAGATCGTCGCTCCGCGCAGGCATTGCGGGACTTCCTTGCCGAGGTTCTGGCCTGACCGGGCCAGATCACGCGTGACAGACCTGCAGCTCTATGACTACTGGCGCTCCTCGGCCGCGTTTCGCGTGCGCATTGGCCTGAATCTGAAAGGCCTTGAGTACACCTCACTGCCCATCGACCTCATGCGCGACGTGCAGTCCGCGGCCGATTACCTGCAGCGTAATCCCCAGGGTCTCGTGCCCGCGCTGATCACAGGCGAGGGACAGCTGCTAACCCAGTCCATTGCGATACTGGAGTGGCTGGAAGAGACGGTTCCGGAGCCGCCCCTGCTGCCAGCAGGGGCGCTTGAGCGTGCTCGTGTGAGGTCCATGGTGCAGGCCATTGCCTGCGACATTCACCCGCTGAATAACCTGCGTGTGCAGCGCTACCTGGTCGATTCAGTGGGCCTCAACGAGGAGGCCAAGCTCGCCTGGTATCAGCATTGGATCGCGCTCGGTTTCACAGCCCTGGAGCAACAGGTCACGGGGGAGCACTACTGTTTCGGTAGCCGGCCTACACTGGCGGATATCTGCCTGGTGCCCCAGATGTACAATGCGCGGCGTTTCCAGCAGGATCTGGCGCCGTATCCACGGCTGGTCGCCATCACTGAACATCTGGCGCAGTTACCGGCTTTTGCCGCGGCTGCGCCCGAGGCTGTGGTGGCGGCCTGAGCACCTTTCACGAGAATAAACGATGATGAGAGCCCATGACTGACGACCAACCCATCTTTGTTGCCCAGGCGCAGCACACCTGGCGGGACCGGGACCCTGCACGCAGCCTGATTGATGCCCTTGAAAGCATATCCCGTGCGGCGCTCGACGATGCGCACTGTCCGGCATTGCGCGACGCCATCGATACGGTGGCCACGGTGCCGTTCCTGGCGGCACAGGTGCCGGATCTGGCGAAAATTCTGCCCCCGCACGCCAGTGATGCCCTCTGTCAGCGCCTGGGCATCAAGGCGAAGACCTTTGAGGCGGATGTGGGCGGCAATACGCCGCAATTGCTGGTGAATTACTTCGTTGACCGTCTGGCAGCCGGTGAATCAAAAGCAGTCCTGATCAGCGGTGCAGAGTTGATGTACACACTGTTTGGTGCGCTGTCATCCGGGGCTGACATCAGCCACTGGCAGCAGGGTGGTCGCCATACGGCGGTGCAGCTGGGCGACAACCGGATCGCCTGCACGGACAGTGAATGGGCCCACGGACTGGTTGAGCCTATTCGCATCTACCCGATGTTTGAGAGTGCGCTGCGTCATGCAGCTGGCTGGGATCATGCGACACATATGCAGCGACTCGGTGGCCTGGTGAGTCGCATGAGCAAAGTGGCTGCGGCGAACCCACTGGCCTGGCGTCGCACCGAACTGACGGCGGAAGAGGCGGTAGACACAGGCAACGGCAACCGCATGATCACCTGGCCCTACACCAAATGCATGAATGCCATATTGGCCGTGGATATGGCGGCCTCGGTCATCATGACAACGGTTGGCGAGGCCCGTCGTCTGGGGCTTGATCCGGCGCGCTGGATTTTTCTGCGCGGTGGTGCGGCAGCCTGCGACATCTGGAACGTCAGTGAGCGTCCGGTGCTGCATGAGTCTCCTGCGCTTGCGGCCTGTGCCCAAAGTGCCCTGCAGCAGGCCGGATTGCCGCTTTCCGCGATTGACCTGTTCGATCTCTACAGCTGTTTCCCGTCCGCCGTGCAGGTGGCATGCAATGCCCTCGGCCTCGACTTGGAGGACCCACGCGGCGTGACGGTAACCGGTGGGCTTACCCTGTTTGGCGGCCCCGGGAATAACTATTCGCTGCACGCCATTGCGGAAGTCGTGTCGCGGCTGCAGGCGCGGCAGGGCGATCACGCCGTGGTGACGGCCAACGGCAATTACCTGACCAAGCACGCGGTGGGGGTCTATTCGCGCGAGGCGGGCACTCAGCCCTGGGCGCTTGCACGCCCAGATCTGCAAGCGGCAATAGACGCGTCTCCGCGGTTGCAGGTAAATGATCGACCGAGCGGGCGGGGCACCATCGAAGCCTGCGCGGTGGGTTTTGACAAAGAGGGGCCCAGTCGCGGCATGCTGATTGGCCGCATGGAGGATGGCCGGCGCTTCCTTGCCAATACACCGCGAGGTGATATGGCCGCGCTGCAGACGCTGATGGACTGCGACCCGGTGGGTATGCAGGGACAGGTGACACCCGGTGAAAAGGTGAACCGCTTTGAGTTCTGAGCAGGCATCAGGTGGCGATGTGGTCACCCCACTTGCACTGGCGGACGTACTCGCATCTCATGGTGCCGACGGCGAGAATAGCATCCAGGGCCTGCGCCGGCTTTCCGGCGGTGCCAACATGGAAACCTGGGCGTTTGATCTGGTTCAGGAAAGCGTTGCACGGCCGCTGATTCTGCGCCGCTCGCCTCTGCGACCGGGGGAATCCGCAGCTGCCGTATCGGAGCTGCCGCTCAGTGCGGAGGCGGCGCTGCTGCCACTGGTGGCAGAGCAGGGCGTTCCGGTGCCAACGGTACTGTGCGCGCTGTCCGAGAGCGACATCCTGGGTCCCGGCTACATCATGAGCCGCGAGCGGGGAGAGGCGCTTCCCGGGCGTATTCTGGCAGACGACCGCTACGCCGCTGCCCGCCGTCATCTGGCCTGGCAGTGCGGCGAGACGCTGGCCCGTTTGCACCGCGTGAACCCGGAGCAACTCCCCCGGGAAGTGCCAAACCAGACGCTGTCTGAACGTCTCGATGGTCACCAGGGTTTACTGGATCGCTTCGGTAACGCGTCGCCCGTGCACCAGTTGGCGCTTAACTGGCTGCGCCAACATGCGCCGCCCCAGCGGCGTCACTGCCTGCTACACGGCGATTTTCGCAACGGCAATCTGCTGGTGGACGAGCAGGGGCTGGTGGCTGTACTTGACTGGGAGCTGGCGCATTGCGGTGACCCGGCTGAGGACCTGGGATACCTGTGCGGCAATGTGTGGCGCTTCGGCTATTCGGACAAACCGGTAGGCGGCTTTGGCGATTATGACGAATTGCTGGCGGGTTACCGTGAGGTGGCAGGCTGGGCCCCGGACATGGACACCATCCACTACTGGGAGGTGTTCTGCGCACTGGGTTGGGGACTGGTGTGCCTGACCATGGTAGACCTGTACCGCAGCGGAGCAGACCCGACGCTGGAGCGCGCCGCGGTTGGCCGACGGGTTTCAGAGTCCGAAATGGATTTGCTGCTGTTGCTGGAAGATCGGCTGTAGCAAGGCTGCATCGACATCCAGACGACCAAAGGAGAGAAAATGAGCCATACCGATGCCACGGAGCTGCTGGCTGCAGTGCAGGGTTTTCTGCGTCAGTCCGTACTGCCCCAGCTGGAGGGGTTCGACGCCTACACAACGCGCGTCGCCGCCAATAGCCTGGCTATTGTCAGTCGCGAAATTACAGCGCGGGGGGAAATCCTGGAGCTCGATCGCGAGGCGCAGTCGCGCTGGCTGGCCCCCGCTGCGGCGGGGTCATCGCAGGCCGGGGGTGATCATTCAGCCGCCCGGGCGCTCAGCCTGGCGTTGCGCGATGGCCGACTGCAGGCGAGCGACGAGTTTATCGACTACCTGCGTCAGCGCACCCTGCGCCAGATGGCGATCGACAACCCACGCTACTCCGGATTCAAACAGGCCCGACAGCGCTGGCCTGAGCTCGCGGCTGCCGCCGGTGTGGCAGAACCGGGTGCGGTCGGGTGAATGTCCTCATCTCCGATACCCTCTGTGAACTCCTGCAGCGCCTGGATGCCTTCATTGAGGAGCAACTGAAGCCGCTGGAAGCGCAGGGCGACAACAAGCGCTTCTTCGACCATCGCCGGGAATTCGGCCGCACCGACTGGGAGAGAGACGGGCTTCCCAGCCGCGAGTGGGAGGCACTGCTGGCCGAGGCGCGCCGTCTGGCGCGCGATGCGGGCTTCCTCGCTTACGCGCTGCCGGGCGAGTACGGCGGCGGGGACGCCAGTAACCTGGACATGGCCGTGGTGCGCGAGCACCTGGCGGCGAAAGGCATCGGTTTGCACTGCGATCTGCAGAACGAGCACAGTATCGTGGGCAATTTCCCTACTACCCTCGCGTTTCGTGACTTTGGCAGCGAGGCCCAGAAGGCGGCTTTCATACCCGGTAGTATCGCCGGCACAGTAGGGGTGGCTTTCGGGCTGACCGAACCCGAGCATGGTTCCGATGCCACCTGGCTGGAAACCACCGCGGTGGCAGAGCAACGTGACGGTGTGGCGGGGTGGTGCCTCAATGGCAGCAAGATGTGGACAACGGGTATGCACGTGGCCACGCATGTACTGTTGTTTGCGCGTACCGCGGGAGAGCAGGGCAGTGCCCGCGGTATCACCTGTTTTGTGGTGCCCAACCCCAGTCCGGGGCTGCGCGTAGAGGAATGGCTGTGGACCTTCAATATGCCCACCGATCACCCACGCGTGTCAGTTAACAACGTATGGGTCCCTGAGTCTGCGGTTCTGGGTGAATTGGGGCTGGGGCTCGCGGTGGCACAGCACTTTGTACACGAAAACCGGATTCGCCAGGCCGCTTCCAGCCTCGGCACGGCGCGGTACTGTATCCGGGAGTCGGTCGCCTACGCCCGCGAGCGTCACACCTTCGGCAGGCCTCTGGCCAGTAATCAGGGCATACAGTTCCGTCTTGCGGAACTGCATGCGGATTATGAACTGGTCAAGGCCCTGACCTTCCAGGTCGCAGCCGAAATGGACCAGATGAGTAAGCCCGACGTGGCGGAGCGCTTGTCGGACAAGGTGGCTATCTGTAATTACCGGGCCAACCGTCTGGCATGCGAGGCGGCAGATGCCGCGATCCAGGTGCACGGTGCCATGGGCTATTCGCGCTACAAGCAGTTTGAACATCACTATCGGCACCACCGGCGCTATCGCATCACGGAAGGTTCTGACGAGATCCAGCTGCGCAAGATTGCCGGCCACCTGTTCGGGTTTATCGGCAGCCGCGAGTAAGCGGCGGACATCCCGCGGCCGGCGGCGCGTGTCACCTGAAGTCAATTTTTTTAGTAGCTGACGTCATTGCCAGTCTGCGGGCCAACTTTCACTATGTGCGTTGATTCGCGTGCACAACCCAGTAATGAGGAGTCTCATGACACACACGGCGTATATTTACGATGCGTTGCGCACCCCGCGCAGCAAGGGCAAAGCAGGCGGCAGCCTGAATGAAGTCAAACCCGTAGACCTGGGTGCGGGCCTGCTCCGCGAGCTCCAGTCGCGCCACGACCTGGATACGGCGTATGTCGATGATGTCGTCATGGGCTGCGTCACCCCGGTCGGCGAGCAAGGTTCGGATATCGCCAAAATGATTGTCCAGAACGCCGACTGGGACGAGTCGGTGGCGGGTGTCCAGCTGGATCGATTCTGCGCATCCGGTCTGGAGGCCGTCAATATCGCTGCGCAGAAGGTCGCTTCCGGTTGGGAGGACCTGGTGGTGGCGGGGGGCATCGAGTGCATGTCCCGCGTGCCGATGGGCAGCAATGGTGGCCCCATGGGCGGCGATCCGGCGTTTAGCCTGAAGACCGGATTCGTGCCCCAGGGCATTGGTGCGGACACCATTGCCACCCTCGAGGGCTGGAGTCGCGAGGACGTCGACGCCTTCGCGCTGGAATCCCAGCGTCGCGCCACCCATGCGCGGGATAGCGGCTACTTTGATCGTTCCGTGGTTCCGGTGCGCGACCGCAATGGCCTGACGATTCTGGAGCGTGATGATTTCATCAAGCCCAACACGACCCTGGAAGGTCTCGCTGCGCTCAAGGCGTCCTTTGTGATGCCTGGACAGATGGGCTTTGACGATGTGATTCTGGCCAAGTACACCACCCTGGACCGGGTAAACCATGTGCACACGCCAGGCAATTCCTCGGGCATCGTCGATGGCAGCAGCGCCGTACTGATCGGCAGTGAGCGTGCGGGCAAGGATCTCGGGCTGACGCCCCGTGGTCGGATCGTGGCGACAGCCGTGCTGTCCACCGACCCTATCATCATGCTCACCGGGCCCGGGCCAGCAGCGGAGAAGTGTTTGCGCAAGGCGGGCCTGAAGAAGTCCGATATCGATCTCTGGGAAATCAACGAAGCCTTCGCGTCTGTGGCTCTGCGTTATATGAAGGATCTTGGCATTGATCACAGTGTGACCAACGTCAACGGAGGCGCGATCGCCATGGGGCACCCGCTCGGTGCGACGGGTGGCATGCTGGTCAGTATCGTGCTCGACGAACTTGAACGGCGCGGACTGAAACGCGGCATGCTATCGCTCTGTGTGGGCGGTGGCATGGGCATCTCCACTATCATTGAACGTGTATAAGCCGGCTGCGAACAGGAAAAGGATCGATAGACAATGAGTGTATTCAAGTACGAGAAAGACGCTGACGGCATCGTTACAGTCACCATGGACATGACCGGTCCGGTCAATGCCATGAACGAGGAATACCGCACGGCGATGGATGAAACGCTGCAAAGGCTGGAAGCGGAGAGTGACCTCACCGGCGTGGTCATTGCGTCGGCGAAGAAGGTGTTTTTTGCCGGCGGTGACCTGAACGACCTCCTGGCGGCCAAGCCCGGTGATGAGGCAGCCTTCATGGCCGAAGGCGAGCGTGTGAAATCGGGGCTGCGACGGCTGGAACATTTGCCGGTGCCTGTGGTGGCGGCTATCAACGGCGCAGCCCTGGGTGGCGGTTTTGAGCTGGCGCTGGCCTGCAATCACCGTATCGCGCTAAACGATCGCAGCGTGCAACTGGGCTTGCCCGAGGTCAGTCTGGGTCTGCTTCCCGGCGGCGGCGGCGTGGTGCGCATGGTGAATCTCCTGGGTCTGGAGAAGGCTTTGCCCTATCTGCTTGAGGGCACGCGTATAGACCCCGCTACGGCGCTGGAGGCCGGCCTGGTGCAGGAACTGGTGGAGAGCCGTGATGCGCTCGAGCCCGCAGCAAAGGCGTGGATCAGGGCCCAGCAGGGCAATCCGGATGCGGCCCTGCAACCCTGGGACCGCAAGGGGTTCCGTATACCGGGGGGCAATGCAGCCAGCCCGCATCTGGCCCAGCTGATTACCGTGGCGCCCGCCATGCTGCGGAAGAAGACCCGTGGTCTGCTCCCGGCGCCGGAAGTCATCCTGGATTGTGCCGTAGAGGCGCTGCGGCTGGACTTCGATACTGCCCAGCGGGTGGAATCCCGCGGCCTCACCTACCTCGCCATGACCCCTGTTGCCAAGAACATGATTTCGACCTTCTTTTTTGCCATGAACCGGGTCAACCGCGGTGGTAGCCGGCCGGAGGGTGTGCCGCCACAGCAGGTGAAGAAGCTCGGGGTGCTGGGTGCCGGAATGATGGGGCAGGGCATCGCCTATGTTGCCGCCATGGCTGGCATGCAGGTGGTGCTGAAGGATATCTCCGAGGACGCTGCCAACCGCGGGAAAGCCTACAGCGAGCGCCTGTTGGAAAAGCGTGTGCAGCGCGGCAAGCTCACCGAAGACAAAAAACAGGCCATCCTCGACCTGATCTTGCCCACTGCGAAGAATGACGATCTGGCAGGCTGCGACCTGATCGTGGAAGCCGTGTTCGAGAATATGGGTCTCAAGCACCAGATGACCCGTGAACTTGAAGGGCAGCTGGCGCCTGGGGGCGTTTGGGGGTCCAATACCTCGACCCTGCCCATCACACAGCTCGCCGAGGCGAGCGCCAACCCCGCCAATTTTATCGGCATCCACTTCTTCTCGCCTGTCGACAAAATGCCCTTGGTGGAGATTATCTGCGGTGCCGAAACCAGCGATGAGACGCTGGCCAAAGCCTACGACTTCGCCAAGCAGATCAGGAAAACCCCGATTGTCGTCAACGATTCACTGGGCTTTTTCACCTCGCGAACCTTCGGTACCTACCTCGATGAGGGGGTGCGCATGGTCAGCGAAGGCCTGCATCCCGTACAGATAGAGAACATGGGCAAGGCCATAGGCATGCCGGTCGGGCCGCTCGCCGTCTATGATGAAGTCAGCCTGGAACTGACCCGCAAGGCGCAGGAAACCTGGGCGGAGATGGGGGTTCTTGACAAGTTCAGCGACGGTACCGTGACGCGTGCCGTGATCAACACCATGGTCGGTGAACACGGCCGCGGTGGTCGTCACCATGGCGGTGGTTTCTATAACTACGCCGAGGACGGCAGCAAGACCATCTGGCCAGGTCTGTACGAACTGTATTACCAGTCGGGAGTCGCAGTGCCGGAGGCGGATATGCGCGATCGCCTGCTGTTCCGCCAGGTCATTGAAGCGCTGCGCTGCCTGGAGACCGGCGTGCTGCGCACCGTGGACGACGGCAATATCGGCTCGATTATGGGTATTGGCGCGCCGCCGTGGACCGGGGGGCTTATCCAGTTCGTCAACACCTACGGTCTGGAACGGTTTGCCGCGCGCTGTGCTGAGCTGGCAGAGCGCTATGGCGAGCGCTTTGCCGCGCCAGCGATCGTGCAGCAGAAACTCAGCGCGGGTGAGCTGTTCGAATAGGTCTGCGCAGTACGCTGGCTATTTTCAGCGAGCAGGGCAGCGCGTATGATGCTGCCCTGTTTCGCTGTATGGTCGGATGCTCCATGAAGTGGTTTTCAGTTTCTTCGCGTGCCGTGTTCGCGGCCTGCGTTCTCGCCCTGCTTGCCGAGGGCAGCCTCGCTGTGTCCGAGGGTGCGGCGAGCGGTTTTTATCCGCTCCCGGCGCCAGACGATCATCTCGTCGGTGGCCTGGGGACGACGACGGCGAGCGAAGAGGATACCCTCGTGCTGATCGGTCGGCGTCATCGTACCGGTTACGGCGCTATCCGCGCTGCCAATCCCGGCGTTGATGCCTGGCTGCCCGGAGAAGGGACGCAGGTGTTGCTGCCGACCTGGCATATCCTGCCGGAAGCGCCGCGCAAAGGGATTGTCATCAACACAGCGGAAATGCGCCTGTATCACTACGAGGGTGCCAGCGCGGATCGTCCCGCGCGCGTGGGCGTCTACGCGATCAGCATTGGCCGCAGCGGGCGTGAAACGCCGCTGGCGACTGCCCGGGTGACGCGCAAGGCTGAGAATCCCACCTGGTACCCCACGGAATCGATTCGCAAGGACCGAGCAGCGCGGGGCACGCCGGTGCCTGCCGTGGTGCCGCCGGGGCCGAATAATCCGCTGGGTACGCGGGCCCTCTACCTGAACCTGCCTGCCTATCTCATTCACGGTACCAACCGCGAACTGGGCATCGGCATGCCGGTTACTGCGGGCTGTGTTCGCATGTACCCCGAGGATGTCGAATACCTTTACGAGCAGGTGCCTGTGGGCAGTCAGGTGGAAATTGTCTATCAGCCGGTGAAGGCTGGCTGGATGGGCGACACACTGTATGTAGAGTCCCACAACCCGCTGGGTGATCTGGAGATTACGGTGGACGAGCGCGTACAGCAATTGCGGGCCGCAATCGCGCGGACGCTGGGTGAGCGCAGGGATTTTACGGTTGACTGGAGCAAGGTGCGCAGCGCTGCTGAAGCGTCTACGGGTTTGCCGGTGCCGGTGGGTCCAATCTGGCTGGAGCATCACAGGCCGGGGCAGGATGACAGCGGCGCTGTCGGGGAATAGATCGGTAGCTGGAATAAAACGGCGGGGCCGAAGCCCCGCCGGGTTTTACAAAACCGCTTACTTCTGCATTGAGGTTTTGAACGCGCGGTCGATTTTGCTGTTGGCTTCGTCGGCGCTGCGCTTGGCTTCTTCAGCGATGCGCTTGGCGTCAGAGGCAGTGCGCTCTGCACCGGCAGCAGATTGCTTGGCTTCGTCAGCTGAGCGCTGAGCGGCTTCCGCGATGCTGCGAACTTCGTCCAGTTGTGAAGTGCTGGCGCAGCCGGTGGCCAGTGCCGCGAAGGCGGCGATTGAAACAGCCTTGATAAGCGTAGATTTCATGATAAAACTCCTTGAGCAGGGTTGGCCTGTCAGATCTAGGAAGCCACAAAGTGGCGAAACGTGCAAACTTCGAACTCCCGTCTGGGGCCCTTGGTTCGAACGCGCGTAAAATATCACTCTAGGAGCATGGTAAACCAGTGAGCATAAGAGCGTTATTGGCGTTTTGTGCATTTTTCCTGAATTTTTTGTTGCCTTCACCCGTTTTGGCCTTCAATCCGCCGGTCGACCAGGTGGTTGTGGTCAAATCGGAGCGTACGTTATATCTCAAGTCGAGCGGGGTGGTGGTGCGCCATTACCCGGTCGCGCTGGGTCCGGTGCCCTGGGGGCACAAGGAGCGCGAAGGGGATGAGCGCACCCCGGAAGGGCGCTACATCCTCGATTACAAAAATGCGCAGAGCCGCTTCTACAAATCGATTCGGGTGTCTTATCCGAATCGGCGCGACAGGCAGCGGGCCCAGGCCATGGGGGTGGATCCCGGCGGCAATATCATGATTCATGGCCAACCTGAAACGCCGCAGCCGGGCGCGGAGCTGTTTAACTGGACCGACGGCTGTATCGCGGTCAGTAATGAGCACATGGATGAAATCTGGCAGCTGGTGACGGTCGGGACGCCTATCGAAATCCGGCCCTGACCACCCGAGATAGCGGTAGGCAGCGCGGCGTCGCGACCCATCGGCCCTGACTGGCAGGCTAGGCAGTGGTGAAGCAATGAGGTAAGCTGGCACCTCGTTTCCCTGAGATCACAACATGTCCGGTCGTGCCAGCATTTTTTTCGTTATTCTGGCGGCTTGGTGTCTGGGTATCTCATTGCCGGCTGCGGCTGGCGGTGGCACAGACCTGGTTCGCGCATTGACCGCGGCGGCACCGAACCTCGACCGCACGGTACTGCGACGGGCGGTGTCGGCAATGAATTGCGCCCTGGACCGGGGTTTGGAGCGCGCCGAGCGGCTCGCCATTATCGATTTCTCTCTCCCGTCCAGCGAACAGCGGTTGTGGATTTTTGATCTTTCCCGACGCGAATTGCTGCTCAATGAACTGGTCGCCCACGGGCAGGGTTCCGGCCAGAACCTGGCCTCACAGTTCTCCAATGTATCGGGCAGCCATCAGTCGAGTATCGGCCTGTTTCGCACCAGCGAGAGCTACCGTGGCCGCCACGGTTACTCACTGCGGATGGATGGTCTGGAGGCCGGCATCAACGATCTCGCCCGGGAGCGGGCCATCGTGATCCACGGTGCCGATTATGTTGATCCACAGTGGATAGATCGCCAGGGACGCATCGGGCGCAGCCAGGGGTGCCCGGCCGTGCGCCCGGAAGTGGCCAGCACGGTCGTCGATACCCTGAAAGACGGACAATTCCTGTTCTCCTGGTATCCGGATCCGGACTGGCTGGCCAACTCGGATTTTCTCAATTGCCAGGCGGGCACGCTGGCCCGACTGGACTAGCGCCCTCCACGCGCCTTGCGTACTAGCTGGCCATGGTCATCAAGGACGCATTGCCGCCTGCGGCTGTAGTATCGATGCTCACCGACTTCTCCCACAGGGTCTGCCTGAGCAGCGTTTCCGGTGCCACACAGCTGATCAGTGCCATTATCGGGCCCTCCCGCGCTGCGATGGCCCGCGCCGCTGCGCGCAGGTAGCGACTGCGCGCATGTACCATCGCGCCCTGCAAGGCCGCTTCGTGCAATAGTGCCGCAGCGCGGTCGAGTGACTGCATCTGGAACAGGGAGGAGGGCAGGCCAGCGGCGATCAGGCTGGTCGCCAGTACTTGCCATTTCTCCAATAGCGCCGGCGCGGCGACCCCGATCACACTGTTGCCCGAGGCCAGGGCTGATACGGTGGCCATCAGGTACTCGCCCTGATGTTCTGCGTTGTCCAGCAATAACAGTAGCGGCCCGCGCGGCTCGTGCAGCAGCTGATTGGATTCTCCTGTGGGCCCGGGTAGCTGCGGGGGTGAGGCAAGCAGCTGGCTCGCAGCGCGCAGTTGGTCCCGAGCGGCGCCCAGTGTTTCTTCGAGAATAGCCGGGTTGTCCTCTGTGCCGCTGGCATAGGAAGCCAGGAAGCGGCGCAGTACTGACACCCGCTCACTGACGCTGCAGCGCGCCCACAGAATGCCCGCATCCTGTGCAGCGCGCAGTACCGCTGCCGTTGCCACGCAGTCGCCGTCTGTATCTGGAAGTGGCTTCTGGCCCGCGGCGTTTTCGGCTTCTTCACCAGTGGTAACCAGGCGCGACAGGTACTCCGGTCCTCCGGCTTTTGGCCCGGTGCCTGACAGGCCTCGACCGCCGAAGGGTTGCACCCCGACGATGGCACCGATCATGTTGCGGTTGACGTAGACATTGCCCGCCTGCACGCGATCCGCCGCCCGCTGACAGGCTTCCTCGATGCGGCTGTGAATACCAAACGTCAGACCGAATCCGGTTGCATTGATTTGCGCCAGCACGTCGTCGAATGCTTCTGCGCGGTAGCGAATCACGTGTACGATGGGTCCGAAGACCTCACGTTCGAGCAGCGACAAATTGCTGATCTCATACAGATGGGGCGCGAAAAACGTGCCTGGCATCTCCGTTGGCAACTCGCATGAGTAAAGCAGCCGCCCGGTCGCCTCGAGATAGCGTACGTGATCCATCAACGACTGCCGCGCACGTTCGTCGATGACCGGCCCGATATCCGTCGACAACGCGGATGGATCGCCAATGCGCAGCTCGCGCATTGCGCCGATAATCATCTCAATAACCTTGTCTGCGATATCTTCCTGCAGGAACAGCACCCGCAGGGCAGAGCAGCGCTGCCCTGCACTCTGGAAGCCCGATGTCACTACGTCGCGGACGACCTGCTCGGGCAGTGCTGTGGAATCGACAATCATGCAGTTCTGGCCGCCGGTTTCCGCGATCAGCGGCACCGGTGCATCCTCTCGTTGCGCCAACGTGCGCGAAAGCCAGCTACCCGTTGCCGTGGAGCCGGTGAACATTACGGCTTTCACACGCGGGTCGGGCACCAGTTGCTCGCCCACGCTGCGACCTTCCGCGATCAGCAGCGCCACCGCACCCGGTGGAAAACCGCAGTCAACCATCAATTCAACGGTACGCAGGGCGATCAGGCTGGTTTGTTCTGCCGGTTTGGCGACCACGGTGTTACCTGCCACCAGCGCGGCGCTGACCTGGCCGAGAAAAATGGCCAGCGGGAAGTTCCATGGACTGATACACAGCACAACGCCGCGGGCCCGCAGGCCGCGTTCCGCAAAGTCCGCCTGAGTAGCGCCTGTGGCGTAGTAACGCAGGAAATCCACCGCCTCCCGAACTTCCGCCACGCCATCGCGCAACGTCTTGCCGGCCTCTTTGCAGCACAGTGCAATGAGCTCGTCACGGTGTGTTTCCAGCGCATCCGCCAGACGCAGCAGGCAGTCTGCCCGTTGCTCAACCGGCTGTGCAGACCAGTGCGCGAAAGCGCCGTCAGCGCGCGCCAGCGCCGCCTCTATGCCGTCACTATCCGCCAGCCTGATATGCCCGACGATTTCTTCATGCCGCGCGGGATTGCGCACCTCGCAAAGGCCAGCAGCTCCCTCGCCCATCGGCAGTGAAGCCTCCCAGCTGCGCATGGCCCGGCGCATCGCCTCCAGGGTTGGACGGTGCTGCAGGTCCACGCCCTGTGCGTTGCGTCGCTCATGCCCATAGAGTGCAGGTGGTAACGGAATCAACGGGTTGCGTTTTTCAGCCCAGCTCTGGGCCGCCTCAACCGGGTCCTCAAGCAGGCTTTCGACCGGAATGGCTTCATCCACAATGTTGTTCACGAAGGAGCTGTTGGCGCCGTTTTCCAGCAGCCGTCGCACCAGATAGGCGAGCAGATCGGCGTGCACCCCCACCGGCGCGTAAACCCGGCAGGGAACGTGCTCAGTGCTCACGATCTGGTCGTACAGCGTTTCTCCCATGCCGTGCAGACGCTGGAATTCGTAGCCGCTGCGATCCTTGTCCATCTCAAGAATCGTTGCCGCGGTGTAGGCGTTGTGCGTGGCGAACTGGGGGTAAAGGCTGTCGCGGTAGGCGAGCAGGCGAGCCGCGCAGGCCTGATAAGACACATCGGTAGCCGCCTTGCGGGTGAACACCGGGTAGTCATCCAGTCCTTCCACCTGTGCCAGCTTGATTTCGGTATCCCAGTAGGCACCCTTGACCAGTCGTACCATAAGGCGCCGTTTGCAGCGCAGAGAGAGCTCTCGCAGCCACTCGATCACCAGCAGGCTGCGCTTCTGGTATGCCTGCACAGCCACGCCAAAGCCCTGCCAGTCACCCAGGTCCGGGTCGCTGGCAACGGCCTCGATGACGTCCAGCGACAGCATCAGTCGGTCGGCCTCTTCGGCATCCACGGTAAAACCGATATCAAATGCCTTTGCCGCCAGCGCCAGAGATTTCAGGCGTGGTACCAGTTCGTCCATGACCCGTTGGCGTTGTGCGAACTCATACCGCGGATGAATCGCGGAGAGTTTGACCGAGATGCCGGGGCCGGATTCGGGACCACGTGCGTGTGCGGCCCGGCCAATCGCCTCGATTGCGTTGTAGTAGCTGTCGAAATAGCGCTGCGCGTCCGCGGCTGTGCGAGCGGCCTCTCCGAGCATATCGTAGGAATAGCGGTATCCTTTGCTTTCAGCGTCTTTGGCCCGGTGCAGTGCTTTCTCAATGGTCGTTCCCATCACGAACTGGGTGCCCATGATCTGCATCGCATAGCGCACGGAGGCGCGGATCACCGGTTCGCCCAGGCGTCCCATGGTTTTCTTGAGCAGGCCGAACTGGCGTGGGTTGTCCTCGTCGTTGTAATTGACCACCTTGCCGGTGAGCAGAAGGCCCCAGGCCGAGGCGTTGACGAACAGTGATTCGCTGTTGCCGAGGTGAGAACTCCAGTCTCCATCGGCCAGTTTGTCGCGTATCAGTCGATCCATGGTCAACTGGTCCGGCACGCGCAGCAGTGCTTCGGCGAGGCACATGAGCACCACGCCTTCTTCTGTGGACAGTGCAAATTCCTGTAGCAGGGCGTCAACACCGCCTTTGCAATGCTGTGCCTTGCGTATGTTCAGCACCAGCACCCTGGCTCGCTCCCAGGCACGGCTTCGGGCAGCCTGACTCAGGGTAGCAGCGGGCAGTAGCTGCGCCAACACGCTCGCCTCACTGTCGCGGTAGCTTTTCTCCATGGCCATGCGCAGTGGATCGGTCGGGTCAAGGTGGCAGTCGTGCAGCATGGCGTGAGGCTCCGGATAGCGTTCAGAGCGTAAATTGTAGTCATCGGGATGCAGAATGAGCTGTTTATTTTGGCTTGGCCTTTGAATAATATTCTGTAACGGAATCTATTCTCAGTAGATTATTCTGCATTGTCAGGAAGCTGGAGTCGTAGCGCTATGGGACTTACCCTGGATAAGACTGATCTGCTCATTCTCTCCCTGCTACAGGGCGAGGGCCGCATGTCGAATGTGGATCTGGCGCGCCGCGTCAATCTGAGTGCCAGCCCTTGTCTGGAGCGGGTGCGCCGGCTTGAGGCGACAGGGCTGATTGAGGGCTACAGCGCGCGCCTGAACGCGCCCGCGCTGGGTTACGGCACCAGTGCGTTTATTCAGGTGACCCTGGATCGCACCACGGCGGAGGTGTTCGACCGTTTCCGGGATGCGGTCATCACCATTCCGGAAGTCGCCGAGTGTCATATGGTGGCTGGCGGATTCGATTATCTGCTCAAACTGAGGCTCACCGGTATGGATGCGTACCGCGCCGTACTGACCCGCATCGTCGACCTGCCCGGCGTAGCGCAGACACACACCTATGTCGTTATCGAGGCCATAAAGCAGGACACCGGGCTGCCGCTGTCACGCTGAATCAAGTGCCTCAAAGCGATTGGCTGCGGTATTCTTGACTACCTTGTCCGCATCAAACACCTCGCCATTCATGGCGATGTAGACGCCCGGCGGTTTGCTCTGCAGGGCGCCGATCGCACAGCCAATATTGAAAATGGCATCGGACTGGGCGAACGCGGCCGGCTGCAGTGCGCCGGTCAGCACGATACATTTGCCCGGGATATCCTGGAGAGCCCGCGCTGTGGCGACCATGCCATCGGTGCCGTGGGTGATCAGGACCCAGCGCTCCTCACACTGTACCGCCGCGCGACGGATCAGTGCCCGGTCCGCGTCGGTCATATCGAGACTGTCCTTGCGCATGGCCGATTCCACACTGTAGGCAAACTGCACACCCATGCGTTGCAGTAACTCCCCGATGACCGGCGCTCCGACCTGGTAGTCGCTCTTGGCATCGAAGTAGATTTTATCGATGGTGCCGCCGGTGGTAATAATGTGCAGTTTCATGAGCCTGAGCCCCGTTGGCTGTGCGCGGGCGGGCAGTATAGCGCCGGTGTCGGTTACTGGGTACCGAGGGCCGCTTCCAGCGCGTCGCAGAGGGTCTGCAGGATGTGGACCCGCGCGTAGCGTTTATCGTTGGCGGCCACCACTGTCCAGGGTGCCGTTGCAGTGGAGGTCAACCTCAGCATTTCCAGAACGGCGTGTTCATAGTCGCTCCAGCGTCCGCGGTTGCGCCAGTCATCCGCCGTAATCTTGTGCTGCTTGTGCGGTGTGTGTTCACGCTCCCGGAACCGTTTCAGTTGTTCTTCCGGCGAAATATGCAACCAGAATTTCACAATAATTCCGCCGTGCTCTTCCAGTTGCGATTCGAAGTCATTGATTTCGGCGTAGGCCCGCTGCCAGGCGTGCACGGGGGCGAAGCCTTCCACGCGTTCAACCAGTACCCGCCCATACCAGGAGCGATCAAAGAGCATGATGCGCCCGCGCCGCTCCAGATTGCGCCAGTAGCGCCACAGGTAATGGTGTGCGCGCTCTTCATCCGACGGCGCACTGCTCTGGATAACGCGATACAGACGGGGATCCACAGGCGCGGTGACGCGGCGTATGGCCGAGCCTTTGCCAGCGGCGTCCCAGCCCTCAAAAACGGCAATCAGCGAGCGTCCGGCATCGTGCGCCTGCCACGCGAGCTTCTGCAGCCGCTGTTGCTGCTCGCGCAACAGGGCGCGGTACTCCTGTTTGCCCAACTGCAGGTTGCGAGGCAATGTCGCCAGTGCCTGTGATGGTGCGGCGCGCCCGCCATCCGCGCTGCGCGCCGCTGCCGTCTCCCCAATGCCGGGGGCGCCCCGTGCAACGTGCGCGTTCATCATCTGCAGGAGGGTCTCTCCGGCAATCAGGTTGCGTTCGTGGGGGTCATCGGCGTCCACTGTCTGCCAGCGCGCCTCGGGCCCGTCACTGCCCTGCAGCACGGTCTTTGCCGCCCGCTGCGCCGCTGCGTAATCCTCCGCCCAGGCCCTGGCGGATGCGGGCAGGTGGCGCAGGCGCAGACTATCTGCGGTAAGGCGCCGTTGCTGCGTGGCGCGCTCGACCTGCAGCCACACTTTCACCAGAAGCACACCCTCGTCGCGCAACATGCGCTCGAACTGCCGGATCCGCTTCAGCTGCTGGTCGTAATGACCTGGCTCCAGCCTGCCAGACGCGCTGTCGTAGAGAAGCTGGGTGTACCACGAGCCCAGAAATATCGTCATGCGCCCCCTGGGTGGCATATGTCGCCAGAAGCGCCAGTAATAAGGGCGATCCTCTTCCTCATCCGAGTGCTTCCACTGGGCACTGGTGGTGACGAATCGCGGATCCAGCCACTCATTCAGCTGCTGTACCAGCTCGCTTTTGCCGGCACCGGGCAGGCCGCCCAGCACGATAATGACGGGGTAGTCGCGCGTCGCGAGGTCGCGCTGTGCCTGCAACAAAGCGTGTTTGAGGGCTTTCTCGCGCGCCTTCATTCGGGCGCCCGCTGCGCTGGTCTGTGTGTCCTGTTGCTCACGGGGGCTCCTGTCTGTCAACGGGATTCTTTGTGTGCGCGATAGGCTACCGCCTCTTGCGCCGGTATAATCATACGCAATTCAGGGAGAGTAACAGCATGGGTTTTTACGAACGGAGGATACTGCCTCACGTCATCAACTGCGCCTGCGGTAGCAAGCCGATCATGCGCCAGCGTGAAAAGGTGGTGCCGCAGGCGCGGGGTGAGGTGCTGGAAATCGGTGTCGGCACCGGGCTTAACCTGCCGCTGTATGATCCGGCGAAAGTGACCCGGCTGATTGGCCTCGATCCGTCGGAAAAATCCTGGGAGCTCGCGGGCAAGCGCGCCCAGGCGCTGTCCTTCCCCGTTGAGTTTGTGGGTTTGCCGGGTGAGGCCATTCCGCTGGCGGACGACAGTGTCGATACGGTGGTGGTGACCTTTGCCCTGTGTACTATTCCCGACCCCATTGCGGCGCTCCGCGGCATGGCCCGGGTGCTGAAGCCGGGTGGCGAGTTGCTGTTCTGCGAGCACGGTCTTGCACCGGACGGCGGGGTGCAGCGCTGGCAGCATCGAATCAACGGTGTCTGGGCGTCTGTTTGTGGCGGCTGCAACCTTAATCGTGATATCCCCGAGCTGCTTGCCTCGGGTGGTTTTCACGTCGATGAATTGCAGACGATGTATCTGCCGAATACACCGCGTATTGCCGGCTATAATTACTGGGGTCGTGCCCAACGCATCGACCGGGCCTGATCGGGTAAACCGTCGCCGTGTTGCGGGTTTTTCGCCACTGCTTTTTTGTCTGCTGTCTGTTGCCGGGTCCTGTGCTCGCCGCCGACGCGCTGCTGGAGTACCGTCTCGAGGGACTGGACAAAGCGCAGCGTACCAATGTCGAGGCTTGGCTGGGCCCGGCACCAGAGAGCGAGGCCGCGCGCAGCAATTTCCTGTCGTCCGCGCGGGAGCGGGTCGCTGATAGCCTGAAGGCGCTGGGTTACTACCGCGCCGACATCGACCTGTCTGTAGACAGGACCCGTAGTCCCTGGCAGCTGCTGATTTCAGTTACTCCTGGTCTGCCAGTCACGGTCGCTGAGCTGGATATACGGGTCACCGGTGCCGCCCAGAGCGATCCCGCTTTTCAGCGCCTGTTGACCACACCCGGTATTGCGCTCGGGGATATTCTGCACCACGGCCAGTATGAGTCCCTGCGCAATGCCCTGCTGCAGCTGGGACAACGCCGGGGCTACTTCGATGCCCGCCTGTTGCAGCGTTCTGTGGAAGTGGAGCCCGCTGCGAACACTGCGCGCGTGCACCTGCACTACGCCAGCGGCGATCGTTATCTGGTGGGTGAGTTGCGCTATGCAGAGGACATCGTCTCGCCCACCCTGCTCAAATCCCTGAGAAGCTTCAGCTCGGGTGAGCCCTACGATGTGGCCAGGCTGCAGACCCTGCAGGCGGAGTTGCAACGCACAGGCTATTTTTCCGGCGTTACCCTGCGGCCGCTGCTCGAGGAGCGGGAAGCGGGGCGAGTGCCCGTGCGGCTGGAACTGTTTCCCGCCAGGCGCCACACTATCGAACTCGGTATCGGTTTCAGTACCGACACCGAGGAGCGCGTCTCCGCGACCTGGACTACGCCGCGTGTGAATCGCTTCGGGCACAGCCAGGAAACCCGCTTCGAGTACTCCCGCATCAACCCCAGCGGGCAGTTTATCTACAACATTCCGCTGACCCACCCGCTGGATGACGTCCTGCAACTTGCGCTGCGGGTAGAGCAGAACGAGTACGGTGATCTCGACAGTAACCAGAATGAGGCGCAGGTGCGGCGCGAGCGGCGCTATGGCAACTGGGTGCTGAGTTATCACCTGCGTCTGCTGAATGAACGCTGGGATGCTGCCACGGTTACGGGTGACGAAGACTACGTCTTGCCCGGTTTCACTGTGTCCCACAAGACCCGACAAGGGTCGCCCGTAAACCCGGACCGCGGGTTCAGCCAGTTCTACGAAGTCGAGGCAACCTCGAGCCAGCTCGGTTCGACTATCGACATGACCCGCCTCTATGCCAACTGGGTCTATGTGATGCCGTTGGGCGAGCGCGGCCGGGTTGTCAGTCGCGCTGAGGCCGGTGCGGCCTTGATCGGTGAGGGCCAGCGCGATGACCTGGCACCGTCACTGAGCTTTTTTGCCGGTGGATCGCAGAGCCTGCGCGGGTACGGTTACCAGTCCATAGGCAACACGGTTCCGGTGACGCTGCGCGATGGGGAGGCTGTGGATTATGTGCTGGGTGCGGACCGGCTGGCGCTCGCCAGTATCGAGTACCAGTACAGGTTTCTACCTGACTGGCGTGCGGCCGTGTTTGTCGACGGTGGTGACGCCTTTGATGAGGGCGAGTTTGACGCCGTCGTGGGTGCCGGGTTCGGCCTGCACTACCTGACGCCTGTCGGTGCTGTGAAGCTGGAGATCGCCAACAGCGTGAGTGAGGATAATCCCGATTGGCGCATACACATCAACATTGGGGCCGAGTTTTGAGCAGGCTGGCGGGCGTTCTGAGCGCGGCTGTGCTGGTCGCTGCCATCGGGCTTGTGCTGCTGCCTTTCAGTGCTGCTGGCACGCGGCTGCTGCTCAGTCTGCTACCATCCGCAGCGCCCGTGCAGGTGAGCTACGCCGGGGGCAGCCTCGGCGGGGAGCTGCAGCTGGAGATGTTGCGGGTGTCGCTGGATGGCCTCGAGGTGGAACTCTCCGGCGTGCGCAGTCGACTGCGCCCGGCCTGCCTGTGGCAGAGCCTGGTTTGCTTCGCGGCGCTGGAGATTGAGCAGCTCGAGGTCAGGGTGCTGCCCGGCGAATCCGCAGCGGATGACACCGAGGCGCAGACGGCAGAGGCGGGGTCCATCGAAATGCTTGCGTTGCCGCTTCGGCTGCGCGCACCCGGCGTGCGTATAGGGCGAGCGGAGGTCCGCTGGCCCGGGGGCATGTGGCGACAGGGCGCCAGTGAACTGGATATCGAGCTCAAGCCGGAGGGCGTCTTTCTTGGCAACGTCGTCCTGCGCGACGCGCAGCTTGCCCTGGAGGCGGCGGAGTCGTCAGCACCGTCGCCCCTTGTTTTGCCCTCGCTGGCACTGCCACTGACACTGGCAATCGATGACTTCCTGCTGCAGCGCCCAAGCGTGCGTCAGGGTGAGCGGCTCGAAGCATTTGACGCCATCCGCGGTGCACTGCGGTGGCGTGGGGAGCGTCTTGAGATTGCGTCGCTGCAGGTGTCGCAGCAGAGCCGGGGCCGGTTGCAAGCGAGCGGGCAGGTCGCCATGTCGGGGGACTGGCCGTTGCAGCTGGGTATTCGGGCCGACCTCGACATGCCATCTCTGCCGATGGCGCTGGGTGCGCGCAGGGTGGAGCTTGCCCTGTCGGGATCGACGCGCGCGCTGCAGCTGGAACTGCTCTCGCCGGGGGAGCCACAGGTACAGCTGACAGGTGACGTCGACCTGCTTGCACCCGCGCTGCCCTTCAATGCCTCGTTACGGCTCAATGGGGATCAGCCGTTGCCGCTGGCAGGTTTGCCTGGCCTGACCGGCCTGCCGCCTGGGCTGGTGGATGCGGCCATCCTCTGGCCTCTGCAGGCGACGGCGCAAGGCGATCTCGACGAGCAGGATCTGACGCTCACGGCACGGGTACAGGATCTCGCTTATGCCATGCTGAGTCTGGAGCTTTCTGCGCGCCATGCCCCGGGTCTGGTGCAGGTGCACAGTTTCCTGCTTGATGCCGCCGAGGCGGGAAGCCTGTCCGTCGAGGGCCGGCTGAACTACGCGGATACCATCGCCTGGGAGGCCGCGGTGCACAGCGGGGGTCTGCAGATGCCGGAGCTCAGCGAGTACCTGTTCGGGCAGGTGGCGGGCTCATTGACCACGCGCGGCCGCCTTGGAGATGACGACTGGCAGGTGGAGCTGCAGGAGGTTGACCTCGTGGGTGACGTCAACGGTCTGCCGGCGATGATCAAGGGCGGATTGCAGCTTGACTCCAGCGAATTGATCCGCAGCGGTGCCCTGCGCGCACAGGTGAACGGCGCGGAAATTGATGTTTCGGCAGGCGCCTCGGGTGCGGCAGGTGCCCGCGCTGAACTGGGTATCGCAGATCTGGGACGCTGGTCGCGGGGAGCAGGGGGCAGCGTCCTGCTCAACGTCGATTGGGATCGTGCCGACAACCGTCTGGCGCTGCGCGGCAGTGTCGAGGGCATACACTGGAACAGCCTGCGGGCGGACCGCGGTGTGCTGGAGGGCGCGGTAAGCCTCGCCGATGGCCCCCGGGGAGCGGGTCGCCTGCGACTGGATCAACTGGAATTGGCGGGCGTCAATCTCGACGGGCTCAGTCTCACGGTCCAGGCGGACCGTGAAACAGCAACGCTGGAGCTGAGCAGCGAAGGCGAGATTGCGGGAGCGCTGAAGGCGGCGGCAACCGCCAGCGAGCGCGTCTGGGAGGTCGCTTTACAGCGCTCGGAGTTTGCGACACCGATAGGACCGCTGACCCTTGCTGCTCCCGTGCAGGCGCGCTTTGCCGGGGACAGCGGTACGCTGGGTGCGCACTGTTGGCAGCTGCCGGAGACTGAGCTGTGTTTTTCCGAATCGCGGTTCGGAGCGACTGGCGCCGTCATAGGCCGGCTGACCGGCGATCTGGCGTTATTCGCCGCGCTGCTGCCACAGCAGCTTGAGGTTCGCGGGCCGCTGAATGCGGACATCGCGCTGTCCTGGGGAGACGATTCGCCCCTGCGCGCGCAGGCGCAACTGTCCAGCCCGGGCGGCTCGGTAACCCAGTTTTATCCGGAAGGGGAGTCGGCCACGTTCACCTGGGACGTCCTGCAGGCGACCCTGCAGCAGGATGACCGTGGTCTCGCCCTGCAGGCGGGATTGTTGCAGGACGACCGTCAGCGGCTGGCACTCACTGTGCAGTTGCCCCCTGACCGTGCAGGGAAGCTGCAGGGTGAGTTGGCTATCGACGCGCTGCAGATGGGCGCCTTGCAGCCATTTCTACCGCAACTGGAGCGCCTCGAAGGGACCTTGAACGGGCAGGTAACCCTCTCCGGCTCTGTGCAGGAACCGCTTGCAGACGGCGTCGTGCGCTGGGCCGACGGGGTGGTACGGCTGGAGGTCAATCCCACAGAGCTGGACGCGGTCGATGTGCAGATTGCGCTGCAAGGAACCCGGGCGGCCCTGCGTGGCGTTGCCCTGCTGGGTGGGGGGCAGCTAGAACTGACCGGCGATGCGCAGTTGGGCGAAGAGCCCGCGTTACGCCTCAACATCAAAGGCGGCAACAACCGCCTGCTGTATCCGCCCAGTACGCAGGTGGAGGTGTCGCCCGACCTGCAACTGGCGCTAACTCCCGCAGGGATACAGGCCCGCGGCGAGGTGCTGGTGCACGAGGGACTGTTGGCCTATGAGGAACTACCGCCCGGTAGCGTAACGCTGTCAGACGACGTCGTTGAGGTCGATTTCACGGGTGCGCCGCTGGAAGCGCACAACCCGCTGCGGCTGGACGCCGACCTGAGACTGCGCATCAAAGACCGGTTCCGGATACGCGGCAAGGACCTTAACATCACGGTGGGGGGGGATCTCAGTCTGCGCCAGGCGCCTGAAAGGCCGCTGCAGCTGTTTGGTAGCCTGAATATTCTCGGTGGTGAGTTGCGCGCCTATGGCCAGCGATTGCTGGTACGCCAGGGGCGAATCGCCTTCAGCGGGGTGCCGGAAAACCCAGAGCTCAATCTGCGGGCAGAACGTGAAATACCGGCGGAGGATGTACGCGCTGGGGTCACGGTCACCGGCACTTTGGAACAGCCGGAGTTGACGGTGTACGCGGAGCCGACAATGTCGCAGACCGAGGCGCTGTCTTACCTGCTGCGCGGTCGGGGGCTGGATTCAGGCGCGGGCGCGGACGGCACTGCGATGGCGCTGTCGCTGGGTACCAGCCTGATGAATCGCAGTGCCCTGGTGGAAGAGCTGAACAAGGTCCCGGGGTTGCGTAACGTGGAATTTGGCACCGACGGTTCAGAGGACGACACAGCTGCCACGGTGAGTGGCTACATTGGTGAGCGTATCTATCTGTCCTACGGGGTGGGGCTGTATGAGCCCATCAATGTACTCACGGCGCGCCTGTATCTGCAGGCGCGCCTGTGGCTGGAGGTGGTCAGTCGCCTTGAGAGCTCGGTAGACCTGTATTACAGCTTTGATATCAACTGAGCGTCAGACCTTGGGCAGGATGGTGAGTTCCACGCGCCGGTTCTGGCTGCGTCCCTGCTCCGTGGTGTTGTCGGCAACCGGTTGGTCAAAGCCCATACCCTGCACCAGCATGCGCGAGCGGTCGACGGAGCGGGTGACCAGGTAGTCGGCAACGCTGCCGGCACGGCGCTCTGACAGTGTCTGGTTCATTGCGCGGCCGCCGGTGTTGTCAGTGTGGCCGGTGATGCGCAGGGTGGTGTCGGCGTACTTCGAGAGCACTTCACCCACCGAGTTCAGCGTCGGGTAGAAACCTTCACGCAGGTTGTAAGAGCCCGTTTCAAACGTGATGTTGCCAGGCATGATCAGGCGGATGTTGTCCCCTTCCCGTGCAACCTGCACTCCGGTGCCCTGCAACTGCTCGCGTAGCTTGGCTTCCTGCACGTCCATGTAGGCACCGACGCCTGCGCCGACTATGCCGCAACCCAGGGCGGCATTGCGCGCGTGCTTGCCGGAGTCAATGGCGCCCACCAGCGCACAGACCGCCGCGGCGCCGGCCCCGTAGGTGGCCGCCTTGCTGGCCTGTTGTTGACCTGTGTAGGGGTTGGTGGTGCAGGCGCTCAGCAGCAGGCTGGCAGTGATTGCAGTAACAAAGCTCAGGCGCATAGGGTAATCTCCTCGTCCATTTGCGGAAGTGCAGCGTAAACACGCTTGGTCGGACCTGCAAGCTGTGGAAAAGTTGCAGCACCGGGCCGGCAATGATAGAGAGGAACAAGATGGATCCCTTGACCCAGGGCGCACTTGGCGCAGCATTTCCCCAGGCGATGGCGCAGCGGCGGCAGGTTGTCAGCGCCGGCCTGCTGGGTTTCCTGTCCGGCATGGCGCCCGACCTCGACGTACTGATTCGCTCCAGCGAAGATCCTCTGCTGTTTCTCGAGTACCACCGGCAGTTTACCCACTCGCTGTTTTTCGTGCCTGTCGGCGGGCTCATCTGTGCACTGTTGCTGCACGGCCTGATTGGTCGGCGCGGGGGACTCCTGCCCTGGCAAACGTACCTCTTCTGTGTGCTGGGCTATGCGACGCACGGTCTGCTCGATGCCTGTACCACCTACGGCACCCTGTTGTTATGGCCCTTCAGTGACCAGCGTTTTGCCTGGAATACAATCTCCATCATCGATCCGCTGTTCACACTGCCCGTACTGGCGCTGGTCGTCTGGGCGGGCCTGCGTCGCCGGCCTGCGCTGGCGCGCGCGGCGTTGGTCTGGGCGCTTGTATACCAGGGGCTGGGTGTGTGGCAGCGGGAGCAGGCGGAGCTACACGGTTGGGCGCTGGCCCGGGACCGGGGCCACGAGCCCCTGCGACTCGAGGCCAAGCCGAGTTTTGCCAACATACTGGTATGGAAGATTGTTTACGAAACCGACACGCATTTTCATGTCGATGCAGTGCGTACCTGGCCCTCGGTGGTCGACTATCCTGGCGGCAGCATTCCGCGACTGGATGTCGCTCGCGATTTTCCCTGGTTGCAGGGTGCAAGCCAGCAGCGGCTGGATATCGAGCGCTTTCGCTGGTTCAGCAACGGCTATGTGGCGCTCGACCCAGCCGTGCCGGGGCGGATTATCGACGTGCGCTATTCCATGTTGCCGAACGAGATCAACTCGCTGTGGAGCATCCAGCTGCGTCCGCAGGCCGGCCCAGACGACCACGTGAGCTACGCGATGCATCGTAGCGGTCGTCGCGAGCAGGCCGGTGTGTTGTGGCGCATGCTGCGTGGCGAGAGGGTGCCTGGCAGCACCCCGTCGCGCAGTGCATCAGGCGTTGAGTACGGCGTTGGCGGCGATTAATGCTGCGTCGGTATCCGTGCTCAACCCCTGTTGTTGCAGCGCGGTGGACAGCGCAGTCAGGCAGAGGATCACGTTGCTGCGGTTACACGCCTGTCCCATCAGGCCGATGCGCCAGGTTTTACCAGCGAGTGCGCCGAGGCCTGCGCCGATCTCCAGATTGAAGTCCTGCAGCAGTGTCTGCCGCAGCCGCGCATCGTCGACGCCCTCGGGAATTCGCACAGCGTTCAACTGGGGGAGGCGGAACTCGGCGGCAACCGCCATGTCCAGCCCCAGCGCGTCGAGTCCCGCTACCAGCGCCTGGTGATGCAGGCGATGCCGCGCATGTGCCGCTGCAAGGCCTTCTTCCTTCAACATCAACAGAGACTCATGCAAGGCGTACAGCAGGTTGATGGGCGCGGTGTGGTGGTAGGCGCGCTTGCTGCTGCCTCCCCAGTAGCCCATCACCAGTTGCATGTCGAGAAACCAGCTCTGCACTTTGTGGCTGCGATTCTGGATGCGTTCCACAGCGCGCGGGCTGAAGGTGACGGGGGACAGGCCGGGCACGCAGGACAGGCACTTCTGGGTGCCGGAATATACGGCATCTGCGCCCCAGGCGTCGACTTGCAGCTCAATGCCGCCCAGCCCGGTGACGCTGTCCACGATGCTGAGGGCTCCATGCTCCCGGGCCAGTGCGCAGAGTGCTGCGACGTCGCTGCGGGCGCCCGTAGAGGTTTCGGCGTGCACAAACGCCAGCAGGGAAGCCTCGGGGTGAGCTGCAAACGCCGCGGCGACCTTGTCGGGGCTCACGGGCTGACCCCAGTCGTCCTCCACCATGATCGCTGTTGCGCCACAACGCTCCACATTTTCCTGCATGCGTCCGCCAAAGACACCGTTGCGACACACAATCACGGTGTCGCCCGGTGAGACGAGGTTGACGAAACAGGCCTCCATACCGGCCGAGCCGGGTGCGGAAATGGGCAGGGTCAACGCGTTATTCGTCTCGAAAGCGTATTGCAGGAGACCTTTCACGTCGTCCATCAGGCCGACAAACAAGGGATCCAGGTGACCAATGGTCGGCCGACCGAGGGCGCCAAGTACGCGAGGTGATACGTCGGAGGGGCCGGGGCCCATCAATACGCGGTGTGGAGGGAAAAAACTCTGGTTCATGATCGTGCTGCTCCTGTTCAGCTGCGCCGGCTTTCGGTTTCGCGGCGCACTTTTGCCTGTGCTGCGGCGATGCGCGCCACGGGCACCCGGAACGGGCTGCAGGACACGTAGTCCAACCCGAGGTCGTGGAAGAACTGGATAGAGCGGGGATCGCCGCCATGTTCTCCACAGATGCCGTATTTGATACCCGGTTTGCGCGCCCGGCTCTCCTGCACGGCGATTTCCAGAAGCCTGCCGACTGCGCGCTGGTCAAGCGAGACGAAGGGGTCACTCTCCACCAGCTTTTTCTCCAGATACATGGGCAGGAACTTGCCCACGTCGTCGCGGGAGAAACCGTAGGTCATCTGGGTGAGGTCGTTGGTGCCAAAACTCATGAATTCCACTTCCGGAGCAAGGCGATCGGCACCGAGTGTCGCGCGCGGTGTTTCCATCATGGTGCCGATCTTGTAGGGCACGGAAACGTGCTTTTCCTTCATCACAGCCTGGATGCCGCGATCGATGATTTCACTGATCAGGCGGATTTCCCGCACGTTGACCACCAGTGGAATCATGATCTCCGGCAACGGCTTCAGGCCTTCCTCAATGGCCCGCACAGCCGCGCTGATGATCGCCTTGACCTGCATTTCAGTAATTTCCGGGTAGACGATCGACAGCCGGCAGCCGCGGAATCCCAGCATGGGATTCACTTCCTTCAGACTCTCGGTCATCTCGCGGATCTTCTCCACGGGCTTGCCGATACGGCCGGCCAGCGCGACCATGTCGGCCTCGTCGTGGGGCAGAAACTCGTGTAAGGGCGGGTCCAGCAGGCGCACGGTGACGGGAAGCCCGTCCATGACCCGGAACAGGGCCAGCATGTCCTCTTCCTGGTATTTCAGCAGTTGCTGCAGATAGCGTTGCCGCTCATCCCTGTTTTCGGCGAGGATCATCCCGCGCATCTGGTCAATGCGTTCGGCATCAAAAAACATGTGCTCTGTGCGGCACAGGCCGATGCCTTCGGCCCCGAGTTCCCGGGCCTTGGCGGCATCCTCCGGTGTCTCCGCGTTGGCGCGCACCTTGAGTCGCCGGTGCTGGTCAGCCCAGGAGAGGAGGATCTGGAAGTCTTCGCTGCTGCTCGCTTCGGTTTTGGGTACGTCGCCCAGCATCACCTCGCCGGCGGTACCGTCGAGCGTAATGATGTCGCCGCGCCGCATGACGACACCATCAGCGGTGGTGGCGGTGCCCTCGGCATAGTTGATGCTCAGGCTGCCACAGCCAGTGATCGCGCAGACGCCCATACCCCGGGCGACGACGGCGGCGTGGGAGGTCATGCCGCCGAGTTCGGTCAGTATGCCGGCAGCCACTTTCATGCCGTGAATGTCTTCCGGTGTGGTCTCCCGCCGCACCAGAATGACGCTCGCGCCTGTCGCCGCGACTTCCACCGCCTCTTCGGCAGAGAACACCACGCGACCCGTTGCACCGCCGGGACTTGCAGGCAGGCCGGTAGCGACAATCTCGGTTTTCTGGGTCGGGTCGACCATCGGGTGCAGAAACGATTCGACATGTTCAGGTGACACGCGCATCAGGGCTTCGCTCTCTGATATCAGCCCCTCGCGCACCATGTCCACGGCAATTTTTACCGAGGCCCGTCCGGTGCGCTTGCCGCTGCGTGTCTGCAGCATGTACAGCTTGCCTTCCTGTACCGTGAATTCCAGATCCTGCATGTCGCGATAATGCTTCTCCAGCAGAATCTGTGTCCTGAACAGTTCGTCGTAAACCTCGGGCAACCTGTCTTTCAGTGCGGCCACCGGCAGCGGCGTACGGATGCCGGCGACAACATCCTCACCGGCAGCGTTGAAGAGAAACTCACCGAAGAAATCGTGGTCGCCGTTGGAGGGATTCCGGGTAAAGGCCACGCCGGAGCCGGAGGTGTCACCGAAGTTGCCGAACACCATGGCCTGTACGTTGACCGCAGTCCCCAGCGTTTCGGGAATGTTGTTCATCTCCCGGTAAACGTAGGCGCGCGGCGTATGCCAGGAGAGGAATACGGCTTCCACAGCCAGCTTCAGCTGCACGAAGGGGTCCTCGGGGAACTCCACCAGCGTTTTATAGATACGAATGATTTCCTGCCAGTCCTCCGCAGTCATGTCCACGTCATCACGTTTGCCATGGGCGGCCTTGTATTGTTCTATCTCGTGCTCGAACCGGTCGCCATCGGCTTCCAGGACGACATCCGCGAACATCTGGATAAAGCGTCGGTAGCAATCATAGGCGAAGCGCGGATTGCCGGTCTTTTTTGCCAGACCCTCGGCAATTTCGTCGTTGAGCCCCAGGTTGAGAATGGTGTTCATCATGCCGGGCATAGACACCGGGGCGCCGGAGCGCACCGAGAACAACAGGGGATTTTCAGGGTCCCCAAAGCGCGCTCCCATCTTCTTTTCCACCAGGTCGAGGGCGACGCGGTATTCCTGTTCCAGCAGGGGCGGCAGCTTGTTGCCGGCCTCAAAGAATTCGCGGCAGGTTGGCGTGGTGATGATAAAACCATAGGGCACGGGCAGGCCCAGAGAGGTCATTTCGCAGAGGTTGGCACCCTTGCCACCGAGTAAGTCCCGGTCGTCCTTGCTGCCTTCATTGAACAGGTATACGCGCTTGGCCATGGGCCCTCCGGCTGGTTAGTGGAGTTGCTGTCGGAATTCGCGCGCGAGTATAGCGGAAAAGAGAGGGGGCTGCTCCGCAGAGATCAGCCCCGGCGAAGCAGTAAGTCCCCGAGCCTGTCGACCTCGCTGAGATCCGCGGTGGCCGGCACCAGGAACAGTTCCTCACAGCCGGCTGCCTCGGCATTGTCCAGTGCTTCCAGCACGGCATCTTCAGAGCTGCGGTGTACCGACTCTGCCATCATGGTGGCGATTTCCGGCCCGGCGATGGCGAGATACTCGTACACGTAGTCATACAGGCGCTGCGGACCGTTATCCGCGAGGGTGCACCAGAACCCGCCGAGCCGGTAAGGCTTGCTGTCCCGTCCGGCGGCTTGCCAGGCCTCGTCGGCCATGCTGAAGGCATTGGCCAGTTCTGCCTGCTCGCCGTTGCCCGACCAGGCATAGAGTCCGTCCGCCCATTGCGCGCACCGGGCGATGCTTTTGGGGCCCAGCGCACCAGCCAGCAGTTTCGGTCCCCCCGGCTGTGTCGGTGCGGGGCCGATGACGCCCGCGCCCGGGATCACCTCCTGCTGGTTCCAGACCTGGCGGAGTGTTTCGACCTGGGTGTCCATGCGGCCATATCGACCTTTGAAGGGGGCCTCCAGCGCGGCGTAGTCTTTGTCCCTGCCTCCATAGCCCACACAGACGTGCTGTACCCGACCGCCGGAGAGGATATCGAGGCTGGCGACCTCCTTGGCAACCTGTACGGCGCTGTGCATCGGCAGCACGTAGAGGGTCGGCGTGATCATGACCTTGCTGGTGCATGCCGCGGCGGCTGCCAGCAGAACGCGCATATCGAACGTCGGCCCGTGCACGCGCTCGCCGCAGGAGACACTGTGAAAGGGGCCCTCGTCGACCCGCTTGAACCACTGCAGGTAATCGTCGCGCGTGAGACCGGCTTTCATGTAGGGCAGGCAGATTCCAACTTTCATCTTTACAGCGTCCTGGTGAAATAAAGCACGATTATGACCCAGACGGCGGTTCGGGTGCCCGCTGACCTGTACACGTATATAAACCAGAGGGGCCGGCCCTCCGCGGATGAACCCGCTGTACCTGCGGCGGGCGCAATCATCGCGGGCATTTTCTGTGGCACAGGGTATATTCTCTGGCCGGAGTCACTGCGGCACAGGGACAACAGGAGTCGCCGATGGCAATAAAAATTGATGGCCCGCTGTACGCGCGACTGGGGGAGGCCGCCGAGGCGGCGCGACGCCTGGCAGACCTGGGCTACGATGGGGTGTATACGCTGGAGGGGAGCAGTGACCCGTTTCTGCCGCTGCTGCTCGCGGCGGAGCACGCCCCCGGTCTCGACATTGCGACAGGTATCGCGGTTGCCTTTCCACGCAATCCATTGCACCTGGCCTACCAGGCCTGGGACCTGCAGCAGTACAGCCGGGGACATTTTTTGCTTGGTCTCGGCTCGCAGGTCAAGGCACATATCGAGAAGCGCTTCGGGGTGGACTTCAGCCCACCCGCCGCGCGCATGCGCGATTATATCCTTGCCCTGAAGGCCATTTTTGCCTGCTGGCAGGATGGCGTGCCACTGGCCTATCAGGGCCGGTTCTATCGGCACACCCTGATGACCCCCATGTTCAATCCCGGGCCCAACCCCTATGGCCCGCCGCCTGTGCTGCTGGGCGCCCTGGGCCCTCGCATGACGGAAGTCGCCGGCGAGGTTGCCGACGGTTTGATTGTGCATCCCTTCAATAATCCACGTTTCCTGCGTGAGCAGGCGCTACCGGCGGTACAGCGCGGGTTGGCCAGTGCCGAGCGCCGACGCGAGGCGTTCACATTGCAAATCAATGCCATTGTCGTCACCGGGGTCACGGACCAGCAGCGCGACGCTGCGCGCGCGGCGGTGCGCAGTCTGCTCGGCTTTTATGCCTCGACACCCGCTTATCTGCCGCCGATGGCGGCCATGGGTTTCGGGGACTTGCAGCCAGAGCTCAATCGGCTGTCCAAGTCGGGTGACTGGGGAGCGCTGGGCGAGCGCATTGACGATGACTTCATGGAGGCCTTCGCCACCTCCGGGCACCCGGGCGACATAGCGGCTGCGCTGCTCGCCCGGTACGGCGACTGCGCCGACCGGCTCGCAATCTATGCACCCTACGATGCCCCTGACGCGATGTGGCGGGAGATTGTGCAGGACCTGAAGCGGCTGCAGGCACCGTGCTGAACGCCTTCGACAGACACTATGGCCGCTCGCCGTCCTGACCCGATGGTTCGGAGGCGCTATCATGGGGGCTCGTTCCCCGGGAGACAGGTATGAAAATCCAGTTTACTGATGCCCAGCTGGCGCTGCGGGACGAGTTGCGCGCCTATTTTCGTGAGCTCATGACGCCGGCGCTGCGCGCCGAGTGTGAACGGGATATGGGCGAGGGGGGCGGGCCGCTGTGGCGCGAGGCCCTGGCGCGCATGGGCCGCGATGGCTGGATCGGTCTGGGCTGGCCTGAGGAGTACGGCGGTCGCAATCTCTCACCGATGGAGCAGTTCATTTTTGTGGAGGAGGTGATGCGGGCCGGTTACCCGTTTCCCTTTTTGACCACCGAGTCCGTTGGTCCCACACTTGCGGAACACGGCAACGCCTGGATACGGGAGGATATCGTACCGAAGATCTTGCGCGGTGAGCTGCTGGTCTCCATCGGTTATTCCGAGCCGGACGCGGGTACCGACCTCGCCGCATTGCGTACTACCGCGGTCCGTGACGGTGATGACTGGATAATCAACGGGCAGAAGATGTGGACGTCACTGGCGCATTTCTGCGACTACACCTGGCTCGCTGCACGCACCGACCCCGACGTATCCCGGAAGCACAAGGGTATCTCCATGTTTCTGGTGCCGAACAGTGACCCGGGTTGGAGCTGTACGCCGGTGCACACCCTGGGCGGTGTGCGCACCAATGCAACCTTCTACGACAACATCCGGGTAAGCGATGATCACCGTGTCGGCGAACTGCATGGAGGTTGGAAGCTGATCACCAGCCAGTTGAACCGGGAACGCCTTAGCCTGATCAATTTCGGCCCGATTTCGGAGCTGTTCAATCAGGTTGTGCAGTGGGCCAGGGCAGCACCCTATGCTGAGGGTGGGTTCATCGCTGACCAGTCCTGGGTGCAGGCCAATCTCGCTCGCAGTCGGGCGCTGATCGAATGCATGAAGCTCATTGTGTACAAGCAGTCCTGGGCAATGACGGCGGGTACGCTGGGCATGGCCGATGCATCTGCCGCCAAGGTGTTCGGTTCCGAAGGGTTTATCGAAGTGTATCGACTGCTGGGTGAGATTGTCGCGGAGGGCGGCCTGTTGCGCAGCCACTCCCCGGGGGCTCTCGAGCAGGCAGGGCGTATCGAGCGTCTGTATCGGACAGCGTCGATCATCACGTTTGGTGGCGGTGCCAACGAAATACAGCGCGACATCATATCGGCGGCGGGCTTGTGGATGCCCCGCGCAAGCCGCTGACAGGAGACAGCCATGGACTTCGGATTCTCAGACATTCAGGGCGAACTGCGCGCGTTGGCGCGCAAGATTCTTGACGATTCAGTGTCGGCCGGCACGCTCGCGGCCTATGACGAGTTTGCCGCCCCGCGCTTTGACCGCGGGCTCTGGCAGACGCTGTTGGATAGCGGTCTGCCGGGTATCGCGGTCGCGGAGGAGTACGGCGGCATGGGGCTGGGCTTCATGGAGCTGGGCCTGTTCATTGAGGAACTGGGACGCAGCATCGCCCCGGTTCCCGTGCTCGCCCATTGCGTGTCGGGCCTGCTACCCCTGCAGCGCTACGCCGGCAGTGCACTGCAGGCGCGCCTGTTGCCGCCTGCCGCGCGCGGTGAGCTGCTGCTGACAGGAGACTTCTGGTCAGGCTCCGGCGTGCCCACCGTACAGGCTGAAGCCACGGCGGATGGCCTGCGGCTGGCAGGGCGCTGCCCTGCGGTGCCCTTCGCGCGGCAGGCGGACTGGCTGCTGTTGCCCGTGGGGCTCGCTGACGATATCGCGGTGGTGCTGGTGCCTGCCGACGCTGCGGGTCTGCGTCTGACCGATCTGCAGATGACGCACTTCGAACCCCACGCTGCGGTGGAACTGGATGCAGTGAGCGTCCCCGCCGCTGATATTCTCGTGGCGTCCGGTGGTGAGTCGCTGGTGACATGGACGCGGGAGCGCTGCACCGCAGCATTGTGCGCGCAACAGCTCGGGTCGGCAGATCATGCAATGCACCTGGCCGCCGGGTATACCAGTGAACGCAAACAGTTCGGTGTGCCGATCGCGACCTTCCAGGCCGTGGGCCACCGCATGGCCGACGGTTACATCGATATCGAATGCCTGCGCCTGTGCACGTGGCAGGCGCTCTCGCTCCTGGGCGAGGAGCGGTCTGCGACCACCGAGGTACAGATCGCCAAGATATGGGCAGGTGATGTCGGCCACCGGGTCAGCTACGCCTGCCAGCACGTGCACGGCGGCACCGGTATCGACCGCGACTATCCGCTCTGGCGCTATTGCCTCTGGCTGCGTTTCAATGAGATGGCGCTGGGCTCCAGTGCGTCACAGACCGCTGCGCTGGGACGGCGCCTGGCGCGCGGTGAGGGCCTGTTCAGCTAGCCTGCCGTTGTGGGCTGTGCCCGCAGATTTCGCTCCGGTTGCGGGCGTCTCTGAGGTACACTGGAGTTCATGGTGCTGCGCTTGTCAACGGTTCTGCTTCTAATGTCGCTGGTTGCCTGCGGCAGTGGGCCGACGCGCGAGGCGACAGCCAGTCGCGTGGGTGTCGATTTCAGCGGGCAGTGGTCGCTGGATTACGGCATGAGCGACAACCTGCAGGCCAGCCTCAACGTGCTCGTGCGCGAGCTGCAGCGGCAGGCAGAGCGCAGGGCACAGGCGGCCGGCGCTGATCCGCGCATCCCCAGTGCCAGCCTGCTGGTGGGTGGCACGGGCAGCGACAGCGGTTCGGCCATCATCGGTTTGGCGCAGATGGCGGACCTGGTCAGTCGAAGTCCACTGCTGGATATCACGCAGGATCAGCAGGGCATCCGGGTGCGGCGTGAGGATGATTTCGCCCTCGACTGCGACTTTCACGAGGGTCGACCGCAGGCAGTGGAAACGCCCCTGGGGCGTGAGCTCTGTGCCTGGGACGGGCATCAGCTCGTCTTTGTGCTCTCGTTGCCGGATGGACTGGGGATTCGCCACCGGCTCACCCTCGGCCCCGACGGACAGCTGCTCAATATTGCCAGCACGGTCAGTTCTGACCGCGTATCCCAGCCGTTTACGCTGAACCGCGTCTACCGCCGTATCGAGCCGGGCGCGCAAGGTTTTTCCTGCCAGCAGACCCTGACCCGAGGCACTGTGTGCACCACCGAAACCGACTGAGTCGCCTATTCGCGCTGTGGTGTGCCGCCCTGTGTCTCGTCGCCTGCGCAGCGACCCCGCCTGCGCCGGTTCCCGCTGCTGGAGTTGCCGAGTCTCTGCTCGTCAGTGACGCCACGCCGGTGGTCGGCAGCGTCGTACTGCGTACCCTGGAGGCTCCGCTGGCACCGGCGCTGTCGCTGGTGGTTGCGAGTTTTGACCCCGGCTTGCCTGAGTCCACCGCGGGGCTCAGCCGCCTGGGTGTCTTCCCGGAGATACGCAAGGCTGAAGCCCGTTTCATGCCGGTGCTGCTGCGACAGGTGCTGCAGGAAAGCAATGCATGGGGTCCGGTACGCGTGCTTCCCGAACCGCAGCCAACCGCTGAGCTGCAGGTGGACGGACGGATACTGCATTCTGATGGGCGTGTGCTGTTGCTGCAGGTGCGCGCTGTCGATGCGATGGGGCAGGTGTGGCTCGACCGACGCTACCGGGATGAATCGCAGGCCGGCGACTTCGCGGCCGGCAGCGCCAGCGACCCCTTTATCGACCTTTACCGGCAGGTGGCCAATGATCTGCTGGCTGCTTACGAACGGCAGCAGGCCGCCACGCTCGCACAGTTGCCAACCGTAGCCCTGCTGCGCCAGGCCCGTCTGTTGGCACCCGCCGCATTTGAGGGGTATCTGGTGGACGAGGACGCGGTGGTGACCTTGCGCAGGGCACCTGCGGAGGACGACCCGATGATGGCTCGCGTGCAGCGCATTCGGGACCAGGAATACCGCTTCATTGACGCGGTCGACCAGCAGTACGTAGACCTTTTCGAAACCATGCAGCCAACCTACAACCTCTGGCGTCAGTTCGGACGCGAGCAGGCTGAGTACCGCGAGGACTATGCGCAGCGTCTCTCCCAGCGCGATCGTGCAGGCCCCCGTGGCACCTTCGCGGCAATGGAGCAAACCTACAATGCGTTCAAGTGGAGCAAAATCCAGCAGCAGGACCTGGAGGACCTGGCGCGGGGCTTCAATAACGAGGTACAGCCGACGGTCCTGGAAGCCAGTGGCAGCGTATACCGGTTGAGCGGCAGTCTGGAAAACCAGTACGCAGAGTGGCGTGAAATTCTTGAGCAGATATTCCGTATCGAATCCGGTCTGCCCTGAGTGGGCGGCACCGGCAAAACCCGGAGGGTTGCGCTAAGCTTGTCCCATGAGTGATAAAAAATCGACAGAAGATACCGAGAGCCTGCTGGCCGGCCTGATGCGTTTTACCGGGCAGGTGGCGGGCGGCACCCTGGAAATTGCCCGGCACACCGCAACCATGACTGCGATGTTCGGCGAGGGGTGGGTGCGCCAGATGGTGCTGCAGAGCATGGAGCCCGAGCGCCTTGAGGCCATGGCCGATGCGGGGCACTTTCTGCGCGACGCCCGGGAAACCGCGGGATTGTCGCTGAAGGAACTCGCCGATAGCCTGGGCCTGTCCGACAAGTCCGTGCTGGAAGAGGTGGAGCGCGGCGACAAGATCATGCCCCTGGAGCTGGTGCTGCGCAGTGCCAGCCTGCTCGCCCGACACGATCCCGTGCCCTTTCTGATCAAGTTCCTGCGCACCTACAATCCGCAGCTGGAACAGGTGCTCGAGCAGTGGGGCGTGATGGCGCTGCCGCGGCAGTATGAGCGGGAACGGCGCTTCGTGAATCTGTACCGACAGCACGACGCTCTGCGCAGCCTGAGCGATGCGGAGCACGATCGCTTCATTCAATACATTGATGGTGCTGCGCGACTGGTGCTCGATGTCATGGAGAAGGAAAAGGCCGCGAACAAGCCCACCGCCGCCGCCCCGAAACGCCCCGCGGCTGCGCGCAAGCGGGCACCCCGCAAGCGCAGTTAGCTGCGCTTTCCGGTACACTGTGCGGCCCGCTGACATCCGGACTGTTGCATGCCAAGGCCCGCGCCAACATCACCTGCCTCCCCACTGCAGCCGGCCACGGCCAACCGGCAGTGGTTCGCCACCTGTCCCAAGGGCATGGAAGGGCTGCTGCGCGACGAGATGCTCGCCCTTGGAGCCAGCAGCGCGCGGGAAACCGTCGCCGGCGTGTATTTCGATGGCCCCCTCGCCATGGGCTATAGGGCCTGCCTCTGGTCGCGGCTGGCCAACCGCGTGCTCTTGCCGCTGGGGAAGTTCGACGCCGGTGATGCCGATGCGCTGTACCGCGGCATGCATGCGCTGAACTGGCGTGACGTCTTCTCTCCTGAGCAGACATTCAGCATCGACTTCACCGGTGAAAACGCACAGATCCGAAACACCCAGTTTGGCGCCCAGCGCTGTAAAGATGCCATTGTTGACTGGTTTACAGAGCAGGGCCTCGAGCGCCCCTCGGTAGACCGGCGCAATCCGGATCTGCGCTTCAATGTGCGGCTGTCACGGCATGGCGCGTTGCTGGCGCTGGACATGTCGGGAGGTAGCTTGCACCGGCGCAACTACCGCCTGCAGGCCGGGGCAGCGCCCCTCAAGGAGAACCTTGCCGCGGCGATTCTGCTGCGTGCGGACTGGCCGGGGATGGCAGCGCGTGGGGGCGCCCTGATTGACCCCATGTGCGGGTCCGGGACCCTGCTGCTGGAAGCGGCCATGATGGCGGCGGATATTGCCCCCGGGCTCGGCCGCGAGCGCTTCGGGTTCGAGCGCTGGCACGGTCACAATGCGGCCCAGTGGCAGGCCTTGCTGGCAGACGCGCAAGGCCGGGCGCAGCGCGGCAGGCAGGCGCAGCTACCGGAGATGCGTGGCTATGATGCCGACGCCGCGGTGGTGCGGCGTGCGCAGGAGAACATCGCGCGCGCCGGCTTGCAGGACGCGGTGCGGGTCAGCTGCCGGCCGCTGGCAGAATTGAGCAAACCCACGCATCGGCCGCTGCCCCAGGGCCTCATCGTCTGCAACCCACCCTATGGCGAGCGCCTGGGCGATCGCGATAGCCTGCCTTATCTGTATCGAGAGCTTGGCGAAACACTGGCGCGCGAGTTCAAGGGCTGGCAGGCCGCGATTTTTACCGGCGACAAGGCGCTGGGACGCGCCACCGGGCTGCGCAGTCACAAGCAATACACGCTCTGGAACGGCGCCCTGGAGGCCTGCCTGTTGCTGTTCGATCTCACCGATAACCGGGTCAGCGACCGGCCCCCGGTGGCGCCGGGCGGTGCGGATGTCGTCTCCCGCGCCGGCGAACAGGGTGGTGAACTGTCACCCGGTGCGGCGATGTTTGCCAACCGCCTGCGCAAGAATCGTCGCCGCCTCGCCGCCTGGGTGAAGCGGGAGGGTATCGAATGCTATCGGCTGTACGACGCGGATATGCCGGAGTACGCCGTCGCGGTCGACCTCTACGGCACGCGAGTTCACGTCGCTGAGTATCAGGCCCCGGCTGGTGTAGACCCGCAGGCAGCCGCCACCCGCCTGGACGAGATCAGAGCCGCACTACCCCAGGCACTGGGCGTTGCAGCCGCCGACGTCGCCTACAAAGTGCGCCAGCGGCAGCGCGGGGATGAACAATACCGGAAGCAGGGCACCGACGGAGAGCTCCTGACCGTGCGCGAGGGGGCCGCGCGGCTGCTCGTCAACCTGCACGACTACCTGGACACCGGCCTTTTTCTGGACCACCGACCGCTGCGGCTGCGGCTGGGCAAGGAGGCTGCGGGGCGCGACTTCCTCAATCTGTTCTGTTACACCGGCACGGCCACCGTGCATGCGGCCCTGGGGGGCGCCCGCAGCACCACCAGTGTAGACCTGTCAAATACCTACCTGGCCTGGTTGCGCAAAAACCTGGCGCAGAATGGACTGGACGAGAGCCGCAATCACATCGTGCGTGCCGATTGCCTGTCCTGGTTGCAGGAAAGCACGCAGCGCTATGACCTGATTCTGCTGGACCCGCCGTCTTTTTCCAATTCACGGAAAGTGGAGGGAAGTTTTGATGTACAGCGGGACCACGGTGATTTGGTCAGGGCGGCGCTCGCCCGCTTGCGCTCCGGGGGCGTGCTGTATTTCTCCAACAACCGCCGGGGCTTTCGCCTGGATCCGGAACTGGTCAGCAGTTACCACTGTGAAGATATCAGCCGGGCGACACTGGACCCCGATTTTCAGCGCAACCCTAAAATCCACCGATGCTGGCGGATCACGCAGCCGAGCTCCGAGAAGCCAGCGAGCCCGTGGGTCCGCCGGTAAGTGTCTGCAAACACGGCAGATTTTTTTGTCCACACTTATTGACACCGACCAAACCGTTTGGTACTGGAGGTTTCATTAATAGAATGTGCTTTATATATATAAAATAACTACATGAAAAATATGAAAAAAATCTATATCCAAGCGGGCGGCGAGGTGCTGCGACGGAAAAGAGTAGGTTGGTGCCGAAACGGAATGTCCCCAGACTTATCCACAGGCCGTTCTGTGGATAAGCTGTGTTTGGTGCCGGCAGGCGGGCGCTTCCGCATGTGCGGTAGCCGCAAAGGTCCGGCACCTGGAGGCTGCCTGTGCCGCGCATGCTGATCGTCTACCACAGCCAGAGCGGCGCCAGTGCGCTGCTTGCAGCGGCCGCGCGCGAGGGTGCGGAAGCCACGGGCGGGGTCAAGGTGACCCTGCGCAGGGTCTGGGATGCCGGTGCGCAGGATATTGTGGCTGCGGATGGTCTGCTGCTGGTCGCGGCGGAGAATTCAGGTGGCCTGAGCGGAGGCATGAAAGACTTCCTGGATCGTACCTTTTACCCTGTGGGTGAGCGCGGCTGTGTGTTGCCCTGTGCTCTGCTCGTCAGCGCGGGCAATGATGGACGTGGCGCCGTCCGGCAGGCTCAGCGTATCCTTTCTGGCTTTCCCATGCGCGAGGCAGTCGAACCTGTGATCTGTCGCGGACCGGTCACCCCCGACCTCGAAGCACGGGCGAGCGAGCTGGGCGCGGGGTTCGCTGCGGGCCTTGAGATGGGCATATTCTGATCGTGTCAACGGGTGAAGGAGCAGGGTAGATGTCTGATGCCGCCAGCCAGGCAGCGGTGCCGGAGGGTTTTGAGCGCCTGCCCAGCGGGCTGGGCTACACCGATACACTACAGCCGTGCTACCGGCGTATCGACGCATCCGGGGTGAGTTTCGGCCTCAGGGTGGAAGCGCAGCACTGTAACGTGATGGGCATTTGTCACGGCGGGGTGCTGTCAACGTTAGCGGATATCGCCGCGGCGAGCGGCGTCAACCAGGCGGCCGGGCGCGATGCGGGCAGTCCCACCATCAATCTCGCCCTGGATTTTGTCAGCGCAGGAAAACGTGGCCAGTGGCTGCAGGCAGATGTGCTGCAGGTAAGCGTCAAGCGTCGGTTCGGGTTCGCTAACGGCCTGATCAGTGGCCCTGACGGGGTGATCGTACGCTTCAATGGCACCTTCTACCTGCCTGACCATGAGGGCATATGGAAACGCCCACCGCCGGCGGTCAGTCTGTTGTCCGGGGATTAGCGCTGGGCTGTACCGCGGAGTCGCCGGCGCAGGATTCCAGTACCGCGATAAACGCCCGCGCCGCACGGGAGAGGCTGCGGCCGCGGTGATACACCAGCCCCAGGGTACGCTGTAAGGTGATGCCGCGGACCGGCAGGGCACGCAACTCGTCATTGAGCATGGTGGCGGGCAGCACCGTCCATCCCAGGCCCACGGCCGCCATCATGCGGATGGTTTCCAGGTAGTTGGTCGCCATGGAGACCTTGAGTTCCAGCCGGTGTTCGGCAAACAGTCGCTTGATGATCTGTCCGGTATAGGTGTTCAGCCCGGGCAGGATCGCAGGGTGTGAGGCCAGATCCGCAAGCCTGCGGTCTCGACCCTGAACGGCAAGCGGATGATCGATGGCGACCATGAACACCAGCGGGTCGCGCCAGATCGGGCGCGTTATCACGCTGTCATCGTCTTCCGGGGCCAGGGTGACCACCGCGAGTTCCGAGCGCCCCTGCATAATCAGGTCGTAGGCCTGTTCGGAATCGGTGAACTCGATATCAATGTGGGCAGCGGGGTGAGCCTTGCTGAATGCGCTGAGCACCGGCGGCAGCCGGTGCAAGCCGATATGGTGGCTGGTGGCGAGCCGTAATTCGCCGGCCACGTCGCCAGACAGGTCGCGCACCGCCCGTTCCGCGCTGAACAGTTGCTGGGTAATGGTGCGCGCATGCGGCAGCAGGGCCTGGCCTGCCTCGGTCAGTGTTGTGTGCCGGCCTATGCGGTCAAACAGCGCGCTACCCAGGCTCTGCTCAAGTAACGCAATGCGCTTGCTCACTGCCGGTTGGGTCAGGTGCAGGCGCTCTGCCGCAAGGGAAAACGACCCTTCTTCCGCAACCAGAAGGAAGGCCTGCAGGTTCTGGATCTCCAAAATAGATTCCTGATAGGAATGGCATAGATAAAAATAATAAATTTGAGTAATCATCAGGTCAAGCTTATCATCTGGGGCTGGACAAACCCTAGTGTGGGAGCGAAACATGGCCGGGCTGACACTGTACGACAAACTCTGGCGCAATCATCTGGTGGAGCAGCGTGAGGACGGTTCCGCGCTCATCTACATTGATCGGCATCTGATTCATGAAGTGACGTCTCCGCAGGCATTCGAGGGGTTGCGCCTCGCCGGGCGCAAGCCCTGGCGGCTGGACGCGAATCTCGCGGTGCCGGACCACAACGTGCCGACCTCGCGAGACGAGCGGGCGGGTGGTGTTGCCGGCATCCGCGACCAGGTGTCGCGGTTACAGGTGCAGACGCTGGATGACAACTGTCGGGATTTCGAGATCGAAGAAATACCCATCAACGACGTGCGCCAGGGAATCGTGCACGTGGTCGGGCCGGAGCAGGGCGCCACGCTGCCGGGTATGACCGTTGTTTGCGGCGATTCCCATACCTCCACCCACGGTGCACTCGGTGCGCTCGCGCATGGTATCGGTACTTCAGAAGTGGAACACGTGCTGGCGACGCAATGCCTGATCCAGCAGAAAATGAAGAACATGCTGGTTCGGGTTGACGGTTGCTTGCAGCCAGGCGTGACCGCCAAGGATGTTGCGCTGGCCGTCATTGGCCACATTGGCACGGCGGGGGGTACGGGCTACGCGATAGAGTTTGCCGGCGAGGTGGTGCGCAGCCTGACTATGGAAGGCAGGATGACACTGTGCAATATGTCGATCGAAGCGGGTGCCCGCATGGGCATGATCGCCGTCGACCAGACGACGCTCGACTACGTCAAGGGTCGGACCTACGCGCCTTCCGGTGCCCTGTGGGACGCGGCGCAAGCGGCGTGGGCCGACTTGCACAGTGATGCGGATGCCGTGTTTGACAAAGTCGTGACCCTGCGCGGGGAGGACATCCTGCCGCAGGTCACCTGGGGTAACTCTCCAGAGATGGTGCTCCCCGTCAATGGCTATGTCCCGGATCCGCAGGCTATGGAAAATGCGACGCAGCGCAGCGCGGCACAGCGCGCCATCGAGTATATGGGCCTTACCCCGGGTATGGCGATCACGGATATACGTCTCGACCGCGTGTTCATCGGCTCCTGCACCAATTCGCGCATCGAGGACCTGCGTGCCGCTGCGGCCGTGGTGCGTGGCCGACACGTTGCACCGACGCTGAAGCAGGCACTGGTGGTGCCCGGCTCCGGCCAGGTCAAGGCGCAGGCCGAGGCGGAGGGCCTGCATGAGATTTTCCTTGCCGCGGGCATGGAGTGGCGCGAGCCGGGGTGTTCCATGTGTCTCGCCATGAATGCCGACAAGCTGGGTGCCGGAGAACACTGTGCGTCCACCTCCAACCGCAATTTCGAGGGACGCCAGGGTATCGGCGGGCGCACTCACCTGGTGAGCCCCGCCATGGCTGCGGCTGCGGCAATTGCTGGCCACTTCGTCGATATTCGCAACCTGCAGGAGCCCACACAATGAAGAGCTTCACCGTGCTGGAGGGGCTGGTCGCGCCCATGGATCGCGCCAATGTCGATACCGACATGATTATCCCCAAGCAGTTTCTGAAGTCGATCAAGCGCAGTGGTTTTGGCCCCAACCTGTTCGACGAAATGCGCTATCTCGATGAGGGGCAGCCTGGGCAGGACTGCAGTGGGCGGCCGCTGAATCCCGAGTTTCCGCTTAACCAGCCGCGCTATCGCGGCGCCACGGTGCTGCTCGCGCGGGAAAACTTTGGCTGCGGGTCAAGTCGGGAGCATGCGCCGTGGGCACTCGAGGACTACGGCTTTCGCTGCATCATCGCCCCCAGCTTCGCTGACATTTTCTACAACAATTGCTTCAAGAACGGGATCCTGCCCGTGGTATTGCCGGCGACAACCGTAGACAAGCTGTTCACTGCGCTCTACGCAGAGGAGGGCTACCGGCTGGCAATCGATCTGGAGGCGCAGGAGGTGCGCACGCCAGACGGGGAGGTGCTCCGCTTCGAGGTTGATGTGGCGCGCAAACACTGTCTTTTGAAAGGCCTTGATGATATCGGGGTCACGCTGGAAAGTGCGGCCGCGATCAGGCAGTTCGAAGACCGGTGGCGGGAACAATCCCCCTGGTTGTTCAACATGATTGGCAGGGGGCAGGTTTAACATGGGACGACGGATTCTGGTCTTACCGGGGGACTACATCGGTCCCGAAATCATGGCAGAGGCAGTGCGTGTCCTGGAGACGGTGAACGAGCGCTTCACGCTTGGCCTGTCGCTGGAACACGGTTTGCTGGGTGGCGCCGCTATTGATGAACACGGGGTGCCGCTGCCCGATGCCACGCTGCAAGCGGCGCGGGATGCGGATGCGATCCTGTTGGGCGCCGTGGGCGGCCCGAAGTGGGACAACGTGGAACGGCATTTGCGGCCAGAACGGGGGTTGCTGGGTCTGCGCTCGCAACTGGAGCTGTTCGGCAACCTGCGTCCTGCGATTCTGTATCCGCAGCTGGCAGACGCCTCCAGCCTGAAGCCAGAGGTGGTAGCCGGGCTGGATATTCTCATTGTGCGTGAACTGACGGGCGGTATTTACTTTGGCGAGCCCCGCGGTATCCGTACGCTGGAGAATGGCGAGCGGCAAGGGTTTAACACCTATGTGTACTCGGAGTCAGAAATCCGGCGTATCGGGCACCTGGCATTCGGCCTTGCGCGGCAGCGTGATCGCCGCGTGTGCTCAGTCGACAAGAGCAACGTATTGGAAGTCACCGTGCTCTGGCGGGAGGTCATGGAGGAGGTGGCGCGGGACTATCCTGACGTGGCACTCAGCCACATGTACGTCGACAATGCCGCCATGCAGCTGGTGCGGGCGCCGAAGCAGTTTGACGTCATGGTGACGGGCAATATGTTCGGCGACATTCTGTCAGATGCCGCTGCCATGCTGACGGGCTCCATCGGCATGCTGCCGTCTGCCTCTCTGGACAAGAACGGCCGCGGCATGTACGAACCCTGCCATGGCTCGGCGCCGGATATCGCGGGGCAGGGCAAAGCCAATCCGCTGGCAACCATCCTCTCGGTGGCAATGATGTTACGCTACACCCTTGACGAAGCGGACGCCGCCGCCGCCATCGAACAGGCCGTGAGCGACGTGCTCGACCAGGGGTTGCGCACGCCCGATATCGCCGCCGCCGGCCAGCGCGCGGTGTCAACCAGCGACATGGGTGCTGCCGTTGTGGCGGCGCTGCGCGGTTGAACCTTCACACAGTAATGCGAGGTTTTTTATGAGCAAGCAGTATGACGTTGCCGTCGTCGGTGCTACCGGCGCGGTCGGCGAGACCATGATGTCGATACTTGAAGAGCGTGATTTTCCGGTACGTACGCTTTATCCGCTCGCCAGCGCGCGCTCGGCGGGCAAAACCGTGACGTTTCGCGGTAAATCGCTGCGCGTGACGGATCTTGCCGAATTTGACTTCAGCCAGGTGCAGATCGGCCTGTTCTCCGCCGGCGGCAGCATTTCGGAAGAGTTCGCGCCGAAAGCCGCTGCAGCGGGCTGCATTGTCATCGACAATACGTCCCATTTTCGACGCGATGCGGATATTCCGCTGGTGGTGCCTGAGGTGAATCTGCCGGCACTCGCGGGATACACCCAACGCAATATCATCGCCAACCCCAACTGCTCCACGATCCAGATGCTGGTTGCCCTGAAGCCCATTTACGACGCCGTCGGTATCGAACGCATCAATGTCTGCACCTATCAGGCGGTGTCTGGCACCGGCAAGGAGGCCATTGAGGAACTCGCAGGGCAGACCGCGCGCCTGCTGAACGGGCAGTCTATTGAGTGCGAGGTGTACCCCAAGCAGATAGCGTTCAATGTGCTGCCGCACATCGACACCTTCCAGGACAATGGCTACACCCGGGAGGAGATGAAAATGGTCTGGGAGACGCAGAAAATTCTCGGTGACGACAGTATTCAGGTCAACCCCACCTGTGTGCGCGTGCCTGTTTTCTTCGGCCATTCTGAAGCGGTGCACATCGAGACGCGTGAAAAGATCTCGGCCGTGGCTGCGCGCAAGCTGCTGGAGGATTTTCCGGGGATCACGGTGCTTGATGAGCGCGCCGATGGGGGTTACCCCACTGCGGTCACCGAGTCCGCCGGCAAGGATGCGGTGTTTGTCGGCCGGATTCGGGAGGATATTTCGCACCCCCGCGGGCTGGACCTGTGGGTTGTATCAGACAATGTGCGCAAGGGCGCCGCGCTGAACAGCATCCAGATTGCCGAGGCACTTATCCGGGGTTATATTGATTAAACCTTTGCGTTACAACATACTTGCGGTATCTTCGGAGTCTGTCTCTTATACACATCTGACGCTGCCGACGACTCCTTACGTGTAGA